>Ga0154758_116_pt2 | contig 26293 bp, 25 predicted proteins | sample Rifle2008BG16ft_FD_105766 | JGI IMG/M metagenome (GOLD analysis project Ga0154758, IMG submission 105766) | Spirochaetes bacterium RBG_16_49_21
CCCCTACACGCCCTCACTGTTTAGCCCGCTCCAGATATTCGCCGGTCTCGGTATTGATCTTTATGTAATCGCCCTCGTTTACGAAAAGGGGCACCTTGACGTCGGCTCCGGTCTCAACCTTCACGGTTTTGAGCACGTTGGTCGCCGTATCGCCGCGCACGCCCGGCTCCGCATACGTTACTTTGAGCACAACCGTAAGCGGAGGCTCGATCGTGACCGGCTCCCCCTCATACATGGCGATGTCGACGATATCCTCTTCCTTTATGAACTTGAGCGCGTCGCCGATAGCCTCCGCCGGTATCTGCTCCTGCTCGTAGGTCTCCGTGTCCATGAACACGACCGAACCGCCGTCGCCGTACAGATACTGCATCGGCCGTTTCTCAAGGCGCACGTCCTCGAGTTTTTCTCCGGCCCTGAAGGTACGGTCGATCACCGTGCCCTTCCTGACGTTTCGGAGCTTGGTCCGGACAAAGGCCCCGCCCTTGCCCGGCTTCACGTGCTGCTGCCCAACCACTGAAAAGAGCTCGCCCTCGAGCTTGATCACGTGTCCCCTTCTGAGATCGTTCGTGGAAATCATATTCCCGTTACCCTATCACGATAATGTCCTTGGGCGATTCTGTCAGCACCTCACACCCGGCAGCGGTCACCGCGACCATATCCTCAATGCGCACGCCGCCGATTCCGGGAAGGTATATACCCGGCTCTACGGTTATGGCCATGTTTTTTTTCAATTTCAGATCGCCCGTCATCTTGACGGCAGGGGGCTCATGCACCTCCAGCCCTATGCCGTGGCCGAGGCCGTGGCCGAAATTTCCGCCGTAACCGGCCTCGGTGATTATGCCCCGCGCAGCCGCGTCCAGCCTGGCGGCGGTTATCCCCGGCCGCACCGAGCGGATGGCCTCCTCCTGGGCCTTCTTCACGATACGGTAAATCCGCTCCAAACGGGGATCAACGCTACGGACGAACATGGTTCTTGTCAAGTCTGAATTATAGCCTTTATACTCGCAGCCCATGTCGATGAGGATCACCTCTCCGGCCCGGAGCTTCTTTTCCATTGAGGTAACGTAGTGGGGCATGGAAGAGCCGGGTCCGGAAGCGACGATCGAATCAAACGAGCTTCTGCGGCACCCGTGGCTCCGGTAAAAATGCTCGATCTCAACGGCTATATCCCATTCCCCGACACCGGGCCTGATGATCCCGCGCAGGTGCTCCACGCAGGCATCGGTGATCCGGGCCGCCCGGCGCAGCAGCGCAAGCTCCTCATCGTCCTTTATCATGCGGATCCGGTTTACCTCTTCCCCGCCCGGCTTGAGCCTGATTCCCCTTAAACGCTTTGCCATGCTCCGGTATACCGATAAGGAGGTGGAGCTTGCTTCCAGATACAGCACCTTCGTCCCCAGGCGTTTCAAAACCGCCTTCAGCGAATCGAAAAAATCGTTTTTCTGCAGAACGAACGCAACCGTCTCCGGGAGGATGGAGCGCGCGTATTCCTCATACCGGGAATCTGATATGAAATACGACTCCTCCCGGCCGACCACCAGATACGCATAGGTGCCCGTGTAGCCGGTCAGGTACCGTATGTTTTTCAGGTCCGCGACAAGATAGGGAAATGCGCCTATCTTTTTGAGGAGATTTACAAATTTTTTTAACCGCATCTCGAATATCGATAATTATTACAAAAGCTCCTTGTAGTCGTCCCGTCCCCGTGACTCCGCCCGCTTCTTCATCCACTCCTTTTCGTCAGCCGGTACGTATGCGATCTCGCCCTCATCCCTGCGGACAAGCTTGATCGCCTCCGCCGGGCAGGCGGACACGCACAGGCCGCACCCGATGCAGCGCTCGTTTACCACGGCGACGCTGTCTATGTCTATGGCGCGCACCTGGCACCGCTCCTGACATGCGGCGCACGAGGTGCAGAGCCCGGGATCGACCGCGGCCCGGTAATTGGAGCGCCCCACCGAGTCCGGCAGGTCCAGCTCATTGATGCCGCGCAGGATGTTGCAGCAGCAGCCGCAGCAGTTGCAGATGTATACCTGGCCCTCCCTCGTGTTCGAGGTTTGATGCACAAGCCCGGCTTCTTCGGACTTTTTCAGTATATCCAGCGCTTCTTCTTTGGTGATGGATCTGCCCCAGAACCAGGTGTCGAAAAAATTCTCCAAAGGCGCAATGCCCAGGCATACCTCGAGCGGATTATCGCACCCCTTGCCGAGGAGTCGCTTCTCCTTCCTGCATATGCACTCCTCCACCGCCCACGCCTTGCCGTTCTCTATCAGCCTGCTCGCGCTCTCGTACGGCTCGACCACTGAAGTACGCGGTATCTCCTGTTCCACGGGTACAACCTTCATGAGCGGCGGCGGCGTGGCGTGGAAGTTCATGCCGAAATCCCTGCTGAAGTACCGCTCTATCAAGCCGGCCAGCTCCTTATCCATCCGTTTGACCTGCCATTCATACACGCCCATGACAAAGGGGACGAGCTTATAGATGGCTGCGTCCCCGATGGTCACGCCGAATATCTGGCCTTTGTCCGTCATCTCCTTGAGCTTTTTTTTCAGATGCGCCTCATCCATGCCGGTCCTCTCGGCCATGTCCTCGGCGGTCTCGAATTTCATTTTCATCTTCGTCGCGATATCCGCCTCTTCCCCGGAAAATATTTTTTTCAATATTTGTATCTCAATGCCGTCATTGGTCGGGGGGAAACCGTTCGGTATTGAATCAAGGACATCCCTCAGCCGATAATATACTTCGTCAGCCACTGCCTGCCTCCTTTTCCACTGGTCAAAATCAAAACATAACAATGTTATGTTTAAATGCAACAAAAAAATTTCAGGCTGATTCTCCCCTTACGAAACTACCCATTATCCACCCTCATTCACTCATGCCCCCCAACCCCCCGGAGGGGGGCTCATATAGATTTCTAAGAGTAATAATACATACTCTCCAAGTCCCCCTTCGGGGGATTTAGGGGGCCGTGAGGCTTGATTTAAAAATCCGGGTAATGATTGGCTACGAAGGGGGGATTAAGGAAAGGATATAGTAATATTATTGACATCACCGCAAGGTTTTATAAAATCCTTCTGTTTTACCTTAATCGGTAATTACCTATGGCGGAAACAATAAAAACCATCACGGACAGGGGACAGTTTGAGGAAATATTCAAACAATATTTCACCGGTAAAGACATCTACCTGAGGACAAAAAGCGGAGATATGATCATCCAATTTCTCGGCTATCATGACGGCAATGTCGCTTTCAGGATACCCAGGGTTAAAACCGTGCCCGATTCAATACTGGTCTTTACCCGCCATGATGCCCATACCATTTACGCGGGCCTCAAGGTTATTGAGAATAAGGCGGATACCTTTGTATTCCTGCCCCTCAAATTTCAGATCATCTCTGAAGAGCGGAAGGAGAATCGGGCCGACCTCGGCAAGGCGGAGAATAAAAGTATCATTTATATCAGCAACCTCATATCGGAAGGAATGCTGAAAAATTCCCTGGACGTCAATGAAAAAAAGGTACGGTTCATCAAGGACATGATCGCCCAGGATTTAAAGGGAAAATTCGACCGCATACGGATCATGTTTATCAATGAATCGAGCATCGACGTACGGATGAAGCATTTTCTGGAGACTTGGACGCCGATCTTCATCAAAGACATGAATACCGGCCCGCAGAAAAAAGAAGAGACGGACTTTAATTTTTTCATCAATGAAATATATGCGAAGGATTACAAGCTGTCCAGCCAGAATGAAATCATATCCGAAATATCGGTGCCGATAATTCTGAAAAACACGATCCCCTACGGCTATATACAGGTGAACGGCGCCCAGCCGATGAACGACGGCCACCTCACCATAATCAAGAGAATCGCGGTGATGGTGAATGAGTTTTTTCTCAAGGAGAAGATCTTCGCTTCTGCGGAGGAGAAATTCATCGTAGCCAATGTTTCAAAGAGCGGCCTCGGCATCGTGTTCAAGGACCGGCGGCTCATACGGTTCTTCGTGAAAGACAGCCACCTGGTCGCCGACATGATGCTTCCTGATTCAAACAAGGTCACCATGGGAATCGTGGCGCGGAATACCGTCTTTCATGAAAGCGGGATAATAAAAGTCGGGCTTGAAATCTCGAATATCGACGCCATCAGCGAGGTCAACTTCGACGAATTTTTACAATCGATGAAATAGAAGCGCCCGCACCCGGCCGTGCTATGCTTCCCCGCTTGTGCCGCCACGGGACATTCTTCGTATGCCGTCGGCCCCGGCGACGATGACCTCCGCCGCAAGGCCGATAAAGAGCCCGTGCTCCATGATCGCCGCGCGCTGGCTTAAGATGCGGGCGAGCCCTGCCGGATCGCGTATCTCCTTAAAATCGCAGTCAATGATGTAGTTGCCCTGGTCCGTGACAAAGGGGTTGCCGGGTCCATCCTGTCTCAGTACGGCACGGGATCCGAGAGACTCCAGGTACGCGACCTCGGCCTTCCAGGAAAAGGGGATTATCTCGACCGGCACCGGCCGCTTTTCTCCCAGGCTGCGGGATATCTTGCTCTCATCTACCACGATTACCGTGCGCCTGCTTGCCTGGGCAAGTATCTTTTCACGCAGCAGGGCTCCCCCCCCTCCCTTTATCAGATTCAGGTGCGGGTCGACTTCATCAGCCCCGTCTATATCCAGGTCGATCGTGCTCTGCTCATCGAATGACGTGAGCGGTATGCCGTATTTCAGGGACAGCTTCTCCGTCTCCCCGGAGCTCGGAATCCCCCTTATTCCCCTGAGGGCGCCCGAGGCTATCCGATTGCCGATTTCCTCCAAAGCAAACCGGACCGTGCTTCCCGATCCCAGGCCGAGGATCATCCCGTGCTTGATTTCCTCAACCGCGCTCAGGCACGCCTCCCTCTTGAGTTTTTCCCGGTCGGACATAGGCAGGCTAATCTCCGCTCAGATATTTCTCCAGATACTCCGTGAGGTCGTTCAGATTCCTTCTGACCATGGACTTGAATTCCGGCGGGATGTTCTGGGATATGACGACCTTGTAGTAATTGATGGCGTCACGGACTTTTCTCTTTTTGATGAACTCGTCCGCCTTTTCGAGCATCGGCTTATACTTATAAAAAGCGTATTCTATGATGTTCTTCTCGCGGGACAAGCCCACCTCATCCGGAAGCTTGGTAAAATCATAGCTGACCTTGAGGATCGGGAGCTCTTTCTTCTTCCGCTTATTGGTGCGCAACAGCCTCCGGTAAAACGATTCGTCCTCCCTCTCCTTCAGATCCAGCTCTTCGTTGGTGGTGACGTATTCGTCGCCCCTTTCTTTTTTCTCCCCGATAATCTCAAAGCCTTCCTTCTCCTTCGGCTTGTCCTCTCTCAGTATCTTTTCGAATATCTCCTCGTCGCTCGGCTCATTCCCCTCTTTTTCCCTGCCGTAGTCGCTCAAGAGCTCGAAATCGTCCTCCTCTTCACCGCGGTCGGTTTTTCGATTGACTCTTTCGCCGGCTCCGGCGAAAGGCCCCTTAAACGCCGTGGGCCCGGGCGCCTCCTGCTTCGGGATTCTGTCCTGAAGCCGTCCGGCGGGTCCCGGCACGGGTTGATACGGCATCGAGGAATCGAACCGTGCCTCAGTCAAAGCCGGCTCGGAGGATGCTTCCGGGATTTTATCGGATATGATTTCCCTCACCGCTTTTCCGAGCTCCTGAATCTCATCCTTGAGCTCCGACAAGGCGGTGGGACCCGCTTGCTCATCGGCAAGCAGCTCTTGGCGGCCGGATTCGGCTGCAGGCGGCTCGCTCTTTATCTTACCTAATTCCTCTTTGGCTTCCGTTATTTCACCGCGAAGCTTCCGGGAAACGTTATCGACGATCGCATCCATATCCAGGTTCTTCGCAGGATCAACAACTCCGAGATTGATGGCGTTCGGGACCGACCCGCCGAAGGTGATCGTTATCTCCCCCTTGTTGACCGATACGCCGCCGGCGATCCCTTTTTTTGCATCCTCTTCCCTTTTTCTGACTTCTTCCTCTTTTTTCTTCTTGAAGTGTTTCAGGTATTCAACGTTCGCGTCTATTTTGAATCTGGTGTCTATATCCTGAATCCGCGATTTCACGCCTTCAAACAGCGACAGGGCGGTGGAGTAATCGCCTTTACCGGCGTAGATCTCCGAGTTCACGAGCGTCCTCCGGTAGATCCGGGACCGGGACGATTCGGGGATGATCTCATCGGCCGGATAGGGAAGCTTAAACGGCTTATCCTCTTCAGCGGAAGGCTCATCAACATGGTCCGACTTCCTTCTCCGCGCATGCGGGCTGCTTTCAGGATATTCTTTTTCTATCTCCTTGTCCGCCGCCCTTCGCCGTAAGGTTATCTCTTCCTCTTTCAATTCTTCATCCGACTTGCCGATCAAATCGGCTCTCCCGCCCATAAGCGCCCATATCAGAATCAGAATGATGAAGAGGAGTATGATTATTAATATAATATTCATTGCAGTGCGCTATGTTGTTACGGCTTCGATGCGCCGTATGAGCATCCGATACCAATATAGTGAATCACTACTATTTTCGACATGTTATTTCCCGCTGGGGGAAAAAATAATCGATATTTTTCTGTAATAATCCATCAACCCTGTTTTTTTTATTAAAAAAAGGTGGACAGGGTAGTATATTATCCTAATAAGGAGCGAAAGTTATTTTTGGAGAAATTCATCAGGGAGACTCCCTGACCTCACCCGCGCGCTGCGCACCCTCTCCCCCTTGAAGGCGGGGATGCGCATCCCCGCCTTCAAGGGGGAGAGGGTTTCCGCTGAATTAGCCTCATACTGCTCTTCCCCTCTTCAATGTGGAGAGGGGGCCGGGGGGTGAGGTCAAAGGGGATGGGGGTCTCAAAAAGGATACGACAATGCCAAACAATAAGATACACAAGGATATGACCTTCGGCGACCTGCTTCGCCGATTCCCCGAAGCAGGCGAGATACTCATGAACTACGGCATGCACTGCATCGGTTGCCATATAGCCGTAACCGAGACCCTGGCCCAGGGAGCGAGGGCGCATGGCATGGATGATAAGACGATCGAGCAGATGATCCAGGATTTGAACGCACTCGCGGTCAATTAGTCGCGCAGGAAACAATATCAGAACCACTGATTCCCGGAACGATATCCCGGAGCTTGCGAGGATCATGCGCAAGGGCCTGTTTCGTCTTCCGGTCCATCCCCTTGATAAGCCGCTCCATCCGGAGCGCGCTTCCTTTAGAACCCGCTATCTTCCAGGACGCGGCAACTCTCACCGGCTTGAAGCTCCTCGTATATTTGGATCTCCCCGTGCCCTTACGGTGCTCGTTGAATCTTCTCGCCAGATCATCGGTACAGCCGGTATACAGGGAGCCGTTTTCGCATTCCAGCATATAGACAAACCAGGTATTAGTCGTACATGCTTTCATAAAGCCATCCGGGACGCAGATTTCGGGCCTCGGAGACCTTCCGCGCCAGGAGAAATATGTTGCTCCCCCTGTTCCTCGTGGTCAGAAGCTGAATTAATCCCCTCAATCTTTTAATTGAAAATTCCGTGACGTTCGTGGAGCCGGTGACCCTGGTATAGAGCTTCACCACCCTGAATCCGAGATTCTCCGCCAGAGCGCGCAGCTCCCCTGGGGTGTATTCCCGGTTATGCCGGCCGTATGGCCCGTATCCCGAATAATGGTCATGGATATTTTCACCCCGGATGAGCTTCAGGACATTTTCATATCTCAGCACGTTAGGCGTGGTGATGAGCAGGTATCCCCCTCTCTTGAGAAGGCGGTTGATCTCAACGAGAGAGTGAACCGGATCAACCGTCAAATGTTCGATGACCTCGCAGAAGAGCGCCAGGTCATAAGATCCCTTCCTGAAAGGGAACCGGTCTTTCTCCACGTTAAAATGCCTGAACCGGATAACATGCCTCTCGTGATACTTCTCGCTCACCAGAGTTTCCGTTCCATTCCCTTTCTGGTTCTCGCCGAAATAATTCGCGAAGTCGATGCTGCATCCTGGCTTCTTCTTCAGCAGCAGGCTCATGAAATAAGGGCTTGCCCCAAGCTCCAGTACCCTGCTCTTTTTATTAATGTCTTCCGGAATCAATTCCAGGGTTTTCAATAATCTGTCCGCCGAGAAGTTTAAATAATTGCTTCTCTCTTCCGCATTAAAACCGGGGTGCGAAAAGCTGGCCAGGTAATCCTTGATCGAGAGGATATCGTTTTTTTTTGAACTCATCCGCATACCAATAGATAAATCGTCCGGCACGGCGATCCACCGTACCGGAAGCACTACGCGGCGGAATAAAAAAATTTGCAAGTTATTTTTATTGCATCCGGATTGCCGGCTATGTATATTTGAATCAGCAGCGGTTCAATTTATTAGTTGACTCTTATTCCCTTGAGGCCCAGCATAACTCGGTACTATGCAGGGGGAGGCGCGTACATGTCACTGTTCCAGACACAGAAACAAAAAATGGATATGAAACTCTCAGCCGAGCTTTCATTCAGATTAATGCAGATCGGCCAGCTCATTTTCGAGCTGAAAACAGATTATATACAGTATTTCGATGAGGCCACAAGGCTCAAGCTTCTTCAAGTAAATGAGATCATCGAAGAGCTGGCGCAGCATATGACCGGGAGCACGGCGGAGCGAATGTACCTGTGGCGAGTGGAGAATCAAGAGAAAAAAAGGATCGCGCAGCAGGAGACCGAGCTCGCGCGCGAAGATGAAAAAAAGGATCAATCGTGACACGTGGGAGCCTCAGGCATCCGCGCCACCACGGCGACCGGCGGCTCCTCAATGACGCGCATGCTCTTCCATTTCCCTCCCAAAAATCTGACCATAAAAACAGTTCCGAGAACGATGACGTAACCCGTGGCTGCGGACCATGCCGCGTAGATCCCGAGATCAAACACGAACAGGACAAGATAGCAGGGCACGATCAGTACGCCGGTCGATAAAATGGAAGTGACGATCATGACAAACCGCGTGTCCCCCGCTCCCTTCACCGCGGATGCGAAGATGATGTTCATGGCATCAAAGACGCAGTAAACGGCCACGAACTTAAGCAATATCCCTGCCAGACGGGCAACGGACTCAAATTCCGTAGGATTCGCATATGCCGCATACGGGGCGATGAACAGCTCCGGTGCGAAGGCGTAGAGGAGAGCGACGCCCCCCATATACAAAATCGTAATATGCAAACCCGAATAAGTGCCCCGCTCGGCCAGATCCGGCCTGTTTTTCCCCAGATACTGGCCGACGAGAACGGAAACGGCGATCCCCAACCCTATCATCGGCATAAACGCCACCGTATTTATGTTGAATGCTATGTTCGTGGCTGCGAGGCTGTCGGTGCCGAGCCTGCCGACGAACAGAATGAACATGGCGAATCCGGCCACATCAAGAAAAAACTGGATTCCGCTGGGAAGCCCGAATCGTATGATCCGCCAGAACAGGCGCGGATTAAAGCGCCAGCCGCCCAGGATATTGTATTCCGCGTTATACGCCGGAAGCAGCATGACGGCCGCGTAAATGACGAAGGTGACGCATGAGGACAGCACCGTTGCGACGGCGGCCCCCCTGATCCCCATCTCCGGGAAGCCGAAGTTGCCGAATATGAGAAGATAATCTAAAACAAAATTTTCCAGTGTGGCCGCGAAATTGGCGATCATGATGATCCAGGTTTTACCGAGCCCGGAAAAATGACCGGCAAGGGCCGATGACGCGACGAGCGGCATGGCGCCCAGGCACAGGATGCGGAAGTAGGCCGACTCCTGCTCCTTCACGCCGGCCGAGTGGCCGACAAGGGTGAAAATCCCGTCGGAATAGGGGGCGAGGAGCATAATGAGGGCGCCCGATATGAGGGAAATATATATGCCCTGCCAGACCGCGGGCCCGACCATCCTTTTCTGTCCGGATCCGAAATACTGGGCAACGAACGTGCTGACATAGCTTGCCGTGCCTATGAAGAGGCTCGCCAGGGTAAAATTAAGAATTCCGGAAGGCATCGAGGCAGCAAGCGCCTCTGTCGAATACCAGTTCAGAAACATACGATCGAAAAATAGCTGCACGGCCCATGAACCGGTGCTGAAAATAAGAGGGATCGCGATTCGAAGCACGTCGGTATACCCGGCTTCGTTTCTGAACCTGCCGGAAATTCCCGGCCATATTTTTGCACTAAAATTCATTTTTTTTAAATTTATGCATTAACAGCAGGAAGGCAAAATTATGCAAAGAACTTTTCAAGAGGAATAAATTTTTATCGCCGGCTCTGCTCTATCCTTTGCATGATCGACTTCATCTCGTCAAGGTCATGGAGCAGATTCTCGTTAGAACAGTCGCTTGCGACCTGGTAGGCGAATGCATTCATGCGCACGAAGACCCCGTCAAACAGATTATCCTCCAATATACGCTTCCCGATAAGCTCATTGGCCAGGAGCGTCCCGCTCTTCAGCTCCTTAATGACGCAGTCGTAATAAGGGATGGGCCTCCCCCGCCCTCCCCTGTCGTCAGGCTCCCGTGCCGTGATGGGAACCCGCGTCATTTCCGAATCGGCCGTCCGGGTGAGCAGCGAGTACCACCGCCGGTGCGCATCGAATACATGCCGCAGCTCCTTGCCTATGCCGTAGAAACAGTCGCCGACTGAGCGGATGAGCCGGTCTCCCGTCAGCTCCAGCGCCGGGTTGTTGTTTATGAACAGCTCCATCTCCTCGGCCACGGACTTGAAACTCTTGAGCTGCTCAACGAAATAATCCTGGGAGAATATCGAGCCTGAATGCTCCTCGCGTCCCATGTCCCGGAATACGACCGTGGATCCGTCCAGAAGGGGAACGTACATATTTTTAAAGTAGTGTACCAGTCCGTGAATAAAATCAATATGGTGATCATTATACATTATCTTGGGATCATACTGCTTCCGGTCCATGTAGTGTACTTGGTCCGCATACGCCCTCAGTAAGAGATCATGGCCGGGGCCCTCGTACCTCAACAGCATATACAGCGTTTCATAAGGATCGAGCTCTTTGCGCAGAGACTCCCGTTTTTTCAGCTCAAGGGACTCCGGATCCTTTCCCGCTTTTTTCAACAGATCCTCGGCGGCATCCCATGCTGTCTGGCTGACAATGGGGGCTCTGATCCTGAAATACGCGACCAGCTCCTCGACGGTGAGCGGGCGCTGAAATACCAGCGCCTCCTCGATCACAAGAAAAAGCTCTGATAGATTATTGAAATCATAGTACCTCTTCAATCGTTTGGCGAGCAGGCACTCCTGCCGGGCGTCCACGGGAAGGAATGACCGGATTGTCATCAGGTATTCGTATATACGCTCTTCACGATCAAGGTTCCTCTTATCTTTCTCCTTCCTGTTCATATCCGGGTCTTCATCATTCGCCGCTTCCTTTTTTAGAACGTCCAGCGACCGGAGCCTATTTTCAACCTCGGCCAATATTTTTTCCCTCGCATCAGCGCCCAGCTTCAAGAACGAATAAAAATACGTGATAAGGCTTCTGAAGGCATGATCGAAATTATCCCGCTCCATCCATTTGACGGCATCGTACGGCTCATGAAGCAAGGGGGCCTCCGTCATCCATAAGCGGATGAGGCGAAGGTAGTTGAATACGGTCGGATCCTCAGCCGAATCATCAAAAAGGATCTCCCTCATTACCGCATCAAGTCGGGACAGAACCAGATTCTGCGACACTGCCAGCAATTCGATCAGTTTTACTAATTTTTTCGTTGGAATGAGCCGCTTCCGCGTGCCTATGCCGAAACGATTGGGACGGCGTACCAGGTATTTCCTCCTGAAAAGTCCGCCGTGCCGGTATTTACGGTATAGCTCGTCGATATAGTATGATGTCTCGGTGGGCGCGGAGATCTCCGGTGCGGGCAGGAGCGCGCCCCCTTCCCTCGGCGGGCGCTTTTTATCTTTCGCGGTCTCGACCGGAACGCGCTTGTCGTAAATAACGACCTTCTTTTCCTCACAGTTCCGGATGAGATCTATGACGGCGCGCCATTTTTCTTCCGGACTGAGCTTTTTATTGTTGATGAGGGTGCGTACCAGGTCCTGTTTGTGCGGGGGAATATCCTTGCTCAAGAGCATGGCTCTTGCACGGCGTTCGATTCTTTTTATATCTTCCCGTTTCCCCATTCACTGTTTACTGGGGGCCAACCGCGGAACCACGACGAGGTCCACCCGCCGATTCAGCAGCCTGTTCGCCGCGGTATCATTCGGGACTATGGGATTGTACTCGCCGTATCCGGCTGTTGAAAAACGCGCCGGATTCAGCTTTTTGTTCCTGAGAAGATAGTTCAATACGGACAGCGCCCGCTCGGTGGACAGCTGCCAGTTGTCCCTGAATCTGCTCGTGTGGATGGGAACGTTATCGGTATTGCCTTCGACGATTATCCGGTTCCCCTGAAAATCATTTAAAATCTCGGCGATCTTATCGAGAGCCGGCTTCACGTCCTTCTTCAATTCAGCCGATCCGGAATCAAAGCATATCCTCTCGTCGATATTGAGGATGAGCTTATCATGGAAGCGCTTAAGGGTGATCTGCCCCTTTTTGATTTCCTCGGCGAGCCTCTTCTCGAACTCCTTCGCCTGGTCCTCCATGCGCGCCAGCTCTTCCTTCTGCATTGCGGTGAGCTTCTTCATCTCCGACAGCTCATTATTCAGATTGGCGACCTCCTTGCTCAGGTCGGCGATCTTTCTCTCGTAACCGCTCTTTAGATCGGCAAGCTCTTTCAGGTTTTTTTCCCGCTCCGTCTTGAGCGTGTTCCGCAGCTTCGCCAGCTCGTCCTCGTACCGCTTCTGGAGCTTCCGGTTTTCTTCAATCAGCTGCTTCTCCTGATCGCTTCCCTTCTTCTTGAGGATATCGGTCATATCCTCCATCTCTTTGATCCGCTTCGCAGCAAGATCACGATCGGTCTCCATCTGCTTCCGGAGCATTCCGATCTCCCCGTTCAGGCCGTCGATCCTGTTGTTCAGCTCCGCGATTGCGGCGTCCAGATTCGCCTTGTCGTTGCCGTACTGCCGCTTGAGCATCTGCAGCTCGAGCTCAAGGGCGACCTTCACGTTATACAGCTTGTTGTACTGCGACGAGGTGTACAAGAGAGCACCGTGCGAGGGGTCCGGGAAAGCGATGGAGAGAATTGCGTACGCGCAGAGCGCGGCGACTGACGTCGCGGTAATTCCTTGTTTCATTTCCGCACCTACTTTTTCAATTTTTCTTCTGCTATCTTCAATTTAACCGACGCCTGATCCAGCGCATTCTTTTTACCGGACAGGATTTCGCGCTGTTTATCAAGGTATTTCCGATATTTTTCGTCATACTTCTCCGCATCGAGGGAGGATTTCCCCTTGTCTTTTTCGCCTGCCTCCGCGGCCGCAGCCTGAAGCTTGAGAAGATAGTCTTTGGCTATCACGGCTTTTTCATAGCTCAATTCAGCCACGCGAACCGCCAATTCAGCCTCAGCCACATCCTTCTGGGCCGCAACCTGTTCAAGGAGCGCGGTGGTGTAATCAACCCTGGCGCTCTGGGAATTTATGTCATTGTCCTTGACCGCGAGCATTTTTCTCGTCTCATCGAGCTTGGCCTGGTCGTTCTCGAGCACATACTGTTTCTGCTTTTCCAACAGAAGATTCTTCTCGTCCATAAGAATCGAAAGCCTCCCCTTTTCCACATCGAGACTGTGCCGGGTAGCCTTAACCCTGTCCTGCGTATCCTTGATCTCGTGATTCTTTGCGATGACGGCATTCTCGATCTTTTCGAGCTTCGTGCCCTCTTCCGGGGTTTTCCGCATAAGGTATGCATCCGGCACCGGATCGGGCATGGTGACGCATCCGGCGAAAAGTAAAAGCGATGCTGCTGAAATGTTACGTATTGTTTTCATAAGGCAACTCCAGTATAGCGTAATGCGGGCTTCGCCCGCAACCCAAACTAGCGGTGCAGGGGCGCCCTGCGGGGCTATTTAAAGCCGGCTTTATTGAAACGTCCTGTTTCATGCCGGCAGGCGAACCTCCTGTTCGCTCGGGCTTCGCCCCTTAAACCCCATAAAAAATTATGGAAGAAACTTAAAAAATACAGAGCACTGCTATATAATAAAATTCTTCAAAACAAATTACCGTAAATCGGTTCCACGTCAAGAATAATATGCGGCTGGGCAGCGACTTCCCTATATCTTCCGGTTATCAATGACGCGTACCGCCTTGCCCGTGCTTGGCGGGAGCGATCCGGGCTCGAGGATCTCGATCCGCGGCGTAACCGCGATGAGCGCCTGAAGCTCCTTGACCAGCTGCGACCTCAGGCGCTCCAGCTCCCTCAGATCCCGGTGGAACATCTTTGAATAGAGCTCGACCCTGATGTGCATCCGGTCGAGGTTCTCCTGGCGGTCGAGAACGATCTGGTAGTTGTTCCCCACCTCAGGCACGTTCATAAGAACCGTCTCGATCTGCGAAGGGAATACGTTCACCCCGCCGATGAAGAGCATGTCGTCCGTCCTCCCCTTGATCCGCTCGATCCGCCGATGGCTTCTCCCGCACGGGCACGGCTCGGGAATCACGGCGGTGAGATCCCGGGTACGGTAGCGGATCATGGGCATGGCCTCGCGGTTCAGGTGCGTGATCACGAGCTCCCCCTGTTCCCCGTCCGAAAGCAGCCTGCCTGAATCAGGATCGATGACTTCGATATAATAATAGTCCTCCCATATATGCATCCCCTTCTTCTCAACGCATTCGAACGCGACGCCGGGGCCGTTCATCTCAGACAGGCCGTAGGAATTATAGGCGTCCAGGCCCCACTGCGCTTCGATCTTGTCCCGCGTCGCCTCTGAATAGGGCTCGGCCCCCAAATACGCCTTCTTCACCGCCAGCCTCTTAGGATCAATACCCTGCGCCGCAGCCTCATCCCCGAGATGCAGGGCGTAGCTGGGCGTGATATGGATGATCGTTGTGCCGAAATCCCTGATGAGTTGGATCTGCCGGAGCGTGTTTCCCGCTGCCGAGGGTATCACCAGGCATCCGAGCCGTTCCGCTCCGTAATGAAGCCCCAGGCCGCCGGTAAAAAGGCCGTATCCCATCATGTTCTGGAATACATCCTCCCGGGTGGCCCCGGTTGCAGCCATGCACCGGGCCACGAGGTCGGCCCAGTCGCCCACGTCCTTCATGGTGTAGAAGATCACCGTGGATTTTCCCGTGGTTCCGGACGAGGCGTGCATGCGCACCACGTCGCCCCGAGGCACCGCCAGCATGCCGTCCGGATAGGAGAGCCGCAGGTCGTTTTTCGTTGTAAACGGCAATTCTTTGATATCGCGGATGCTTCTGATTTTGGCGACCTCGATCCCGCAGTCGGCAAACACCCGGCTGTAATAGGAGGTGCGCGCAGCCGATTCCAGGGCTCTCGCCAGCTTCCGCATCTGAAGCTCTTCAAGCGACGTACGGTCAAGCGTCTCCAGTTTACTGTTCCACATGGCATTGTACCTCCGGTAACTTTTTTCCAAACAGATTTCCCTGTCAACCAGAAAGGATGGAAACTTGATAATTTACACCCGTTCATGCTGCAATGGAATTTGTCGGGAAAAAGAATTAAAGAAATAAATAATTACCTCATTTCTATCGAAAATATAATATGCGGAAGCTGAAAATCGCAAATTATCGCATTTCCTTACGGAACGGAACGCTGGTACTGGTCAAAAACATGCGGAGGCTTGCAAAAAAGTGCGCTGACCATAGTACGTTTATCAAAAGCAAGACGCTGAGATATATCATTATAAAGCTCGCCCGGAGCTTTTTTGTTAAGCTGTTTCTGGCCGGTTTTATAATTCTCTCGATCTTTTCGACTGCGGTGTATTATTTTGAGAGCAGCTACACCGGATACCGGTACGAAGACGGGAAAAAGATCAAAGAGACCGGCAATATTCAGACCATGACGGATGCCGTATGGTGGGCTTTGGTCACCTCGACGACGGTAGGATACGGCGATTATTATCCGAGGTCAGCCATGGGGAGGTTCGCCGGAGTTCTACTCATGTTCTTCGGGGTTTCACTCGTAGGCGTCATTACCGGTAATATCGCCTCGGTTCTGGTGGAAAAACAACTGAAGGAGGAGCGTGGATTGGAGGAATTGAAGCTCAAGAAGCACTTTATAATCTGCGGATGGAAGCGTGACATGGCCAATGTCCTGCATCATATCATGGAAAAAAACAAGTCCTTCCTGCCGTCTGAGTTTTTACTGATCAATACGGCAAATCCGGAGGAAATCGAAAATCTGAAATCAGATAAAAGATTCGCCCATATAAACTATATTCACGGAGATTATATCGACGAGCGGGTACTGTATCGGGCCAATCTGCGCCAGGCCTCGCGCGTCATCCTTTTCGCGGACCGTATGGTTCAGGGATCCGTTCAGGAGATAGACTCACGCACCGTCATGGCCGTCATCACCATCAAATCCATATCCAAAACCGTTTACACCTGCGCCGAGATCCTGGATGAGAAATTCGAACGTTATTTACAGAGCTCAAACTGCGACGAGATCATCCTCTCGACCGAATACAACAAGTCGATAATAGCCAACGCCTCGGCCGGGAGCGGGATCTCCCAGGTGATCAGCGAGCTCCTGAACGTAAACGCCGCCGCATCACTAGCTACCCATGATATTCCGGAAAACTTCATAGGAAAAACATTCGGGGAACTCTTCGAATACTTTCTCGAATTGAACCGGAGCATCTTGGTCGGGTTACTTGAAAACACGGGGAATTTCTTCTTCCGGAAAAAGGAGGCGATCGAGGATGCGCAGAAAACGCCGGACATATCCAAGCTGGTCGACAACCTTAAGGAGGTCAAACAGCTTATTCACAACCTGCCGATTATCAATCCGCTGCCCGATTACGTGATCGCCCGATACGCCAAGGCCATTATCATCGAGGGGAGGCGGGCAAAAACGCATAAACAGACCCGGAGAGAGGCTTCCCATGCCCGGTCTTAAGCATGTCCCCCGCCCCGATGCACGCGCAGTTATTCTCGGAAAGCTCAAGGAGATTTCCTTCTTCTCCATGTTCGGGAACGACGAAAAGGTCATGAATAAAATCGCCGGCATGTGCAATCGCAGATTTTACCGGAAGGGAAAATACATCATCCGTGAAGGTGAATACGGGGACGAACTATTCATTATTGTAAAGGGGAGTATCGAGATACTCAAGCACACCCTGCAGAACGAGCAATATATGGTCACCACCCTGGACGCCGATGAAGGCGGGATCAACGTCGGCGAAGTCGCGCTTATCGACAACGACCGGCGCTCCGCCTCGGTGCTCGCGAAAACCGACTGCGAATGCCTGATAATAAGCCGCAGCGACTTCATAAAATTTGGAGACGAGAACCCGAAGGCCGGGCTCGTCATTACCCGGGCGATCGCGGAACAGCTCACCGCATATTTGCGGAAATCCAACAGCGACGTCATCACCCTCTTCTCCGCTCTGGTGGAGGAGATATCCCCGGGCGAGTGACGGCGGCCTTCGGCCGGCCATGCCTCCTAGTATTTAAAGATGAAATTAAGCAGATGCGTCGTAACCTCCTCCGGCTTTCCGTTGTTCTGCACCGGTGCTGCGGTCAGAACGTCCCGGTGATCGTATCCCGGAACGTGACCTCCTTGGCGGGTTTGGTGTACGGCACGCCGTCTGAGGTTACACATATGGGCTGCAAACTTCATTATAAACAATTGCATTATTTTTTTAAAAATTTATTTTACAGTTTCCTCCCCTCAATCGTATTATCACCTATGATAACAAAAGCGCGTTCCCTATTGAAAGAAACTTTCGGATACGATGAATTCAGGCCTCTTCAGGAGGAGATAATTCTCTCGGTCCTCAACAAGCGGGACACCGTGGTGCTGATGCCGACAGGCGGGGGAAAGTCTCTCTGCTATCAGATACCGGCCCTGCTCTTCGACGGGCTCACGGTTGTGGTATCACCCCTCATATCCCTCATGAAGGACCAGGTTGACCAGCTCAGAGAGCTGGGCATACCGGCGGTCATGCTGAACAGCTCGCTTGATCCGGAGGTATATTACGACAACATCCGCCTCATCCGTGAAAATAGCGTCAAGCTTTTGTATGTCGCGCCGGAGACGCTGCTGAAACCAGACATCATCCGCCTCCTGTCATCGACGACGCTCGAATGCATTGCCGTGGATGAGGCGCACTGCATTTCCGAGTGGGGGCACGACTTCCGGCCTGAATACCGCCGGCTCGCCGGTATGAAGGAGCGGTTTCCTTCCGCGGCATGCATGGCGCTTACCGCAACCGCAACGGAAAGGGTGCGAAGCGACATCATCGCCAATTTGGGATTTACGGAGCCGAACAATTTTATCGCGAGCTTTAACCGGGAGAATCTATTTTTCCAGGTCCTGCCAAAGCAGAATTCTTTCAGGCAGCTCCTCGACTTTTTAAAGAAATTTCCCGATCAATCGGGCATCGTATATTGCTTTTCACGAAACGGGGTCGACGCGCTGGCCGCGCGGCTTGCGGAATACGGATATTCGGTCAAACCGTATCATGCGGGCCTTCCCGACGAGGCTCGCAGGAATAATCAGGAGCTCTTCATAAGGGACGAGATACAGATTATCGTTGCCACCATAGCGTTTGGAATGGGTATCCACAAATCGAACATACGGTTTGTCGTGCATTATGACCTGCCGAAGAGCATCGAATCGTATTACCAGGAAACCGGCAGGGCGGGACGTGACGGCCTCCCTGCCCTGTGTTTGCTCCTGTACAGCTATTCGGATATCCATAAAATCAGGTATTTCATCAACCAGAAGGAAAACGAAACCGAGCTGCGCATGGCGCAACTGCATCTTGACGCGCTCGTCGATTACGCGGAAACCGCCGGATGCAGGCGCATCCCCCTCATCCGTTACTTCGGCGAGGATTATCGCGAGGAGCGATGCGGCATGTGCGACAATTGCGAAAAACCGTCGGATTCATTGATTGACGTTACCGTCCTCGCCCAAAAATTTTTATCCTGTGCCAAGCGGGTAAACGAGAGATTCGGCATCAACCATTGTATCGATATTCTGCGCGGATCCGAATCGGAAAAAATATTGAAATTCAACCACCAAGAGCTTTCAACCTACGGCATCGGCAAAGAATTATCCAAAAAACAGTGGCAGCACCTTTCCCGGCAGTTCATCCGCAACGGGCTTATCATGCAGGATGCCGGGGATTTCGGCACGATAAAGGTGACGCCGCGCGGCCATGACGTGCTGCGGGGCGCAATTACGGTGGCGGGCTCCCTTTACGATGAAAAGAGTGAAAACGGCGGAAAAATCACGGCCGAATACGACCGGGAGCTGTTCGAGCTCCTCCGTCGAAAGCGCAAAGAGCTGGCCGACGCCGCGAATGTTCCGGCATATATAATTTTTTCAGACAGATCCTTAGCCGAAATGGCGACGTATTATCCCCAGCATAAATCATCGATGCTCGATATCCACGGCGTCGGCGTCAATAAATATGATAATTATGGCGAACAATTTCTCGGACTCATCCGGTATTATTGCGAAGGCAGAAATATCGAAGAGAAGATAAAAAAGGGCTGCGCGAAAAAAAACGGGAGCCTCTATAAATACAAGACCATCGGCGACCGGTATAACGGCGGCCGGTCCATACGCGACATTATGAATGATAACAGTATAAAGCTTTCCACGGTATTAAACCATCTGTATGACTACCTTATGAACGGGTTCACGATAAAACCGGACGGTCTTTCCGAGTATATACGGCGCGGTAAAGACGAGGAGAAAGCCCTGTTCGAGGCATTTGACCGCCTTGGCGCGGAGCGGCTTAAGCCGGTGTTTGAGGCGTTTGACGGCAGAATCGATTATGACACCCTGTCGGCGTATCGTCTTCTTTATTTATGCAATAGATCCGGATGTAGCAAGGGCCTTCAGTGATTCACCTTTGTTAAAATTCTTTCATTATTGACGTAAATATTTATTTACTTGTAAAACAGTCTTCATTAACGTGTCAAAAGTCGGCACGTAGGGCGATAGCGCCATACACGGCGGGCAGAGCATCTCATGTACCTCAAAAAAAAGTTAATTATAATCATCGGATTCTGCATCATCCTATCCGCGAGCACTATTATCATAGTCACCAAAATGTTCGACAAGATCGAAGACCAGCTGTTGCAGAAATGCCGGATCGAGGCTTTGGTCGGCTCCCGGGTGATGAGCACCTTCATGGAGCTTATGATCCACGCCCGGCAGCTTACCGTCGGTCAGATTCTGGACAGCGATTACCGGGAGATCGAAGGAACATATCCAAAAAAATACCACACAAAATATGACGCCCTGTTTGACGCCGCCATCCAGAAGTTTGAGGATGAATTCCTCAATGACGAAGACGTCGTCTTTGCGGTTCTGATCGACAAAAACGGGTATGTGCCCACGCATAATACAAAATATTCCCTCCCGCCCGACAAGAATCCGGAAAAAAATCTGAATTTCAGCCGGTCAAAAAGAAATTTTGCGAATAAAACCGATATAAGAGAGATTCTAAAATACCGGGGGACCGGAACGATCCGATATCCCTATCACCGGGATACCGGCGAGGTGATGTGGAACATCGGAGCCCCGGTCAGGCTTGAGGGTAACTACTGGGGCGCTTTTCTCATCGGCGTCTCGCTCGATCGCATAAATATCATCAAAAACCAGATGGTCATTATCATCGTCACGATCATGATCATAATCTTAAGCTTTACTCTCCTCATTGTTCTCGCGGTGATACCTCAGAAATACCTGGCGCCGCGGCCGGGAGAGAGCCCGGATACCAAAAATCAAACCGGCATACGGTAAAACAGAGGGAAATCGCATGAAGGCAATGGAAATCTTTTACGAAATTTCACGCGATCCATATGCTTACGCGAGAAAATGGAAAAATCAAACCGGCAAAAAAGCGGTCGGCTATTTCTGCTCGTACACGCCTGAGGAGCTGATTTCCGGCACCGGCGCCCTTCCGCTCCGAATCTTCGGCACAAGGGAGCATATCACCTGCGCCGACTCCCATCTGCAGTCATACTGCTGTTCGCTCGTGCGGGGCGGGCTCGAAGACGCGCTCACCGGAAGGCTTGCCTTTCTCGACGGAACGGTATTTCCCCATACCTGCGATTCGATCCAGCGCCTGTCGGATATCTGGCGGCTCAATGCGGGATTCCCGTTCCATATCGACGTCATCCTGCCGGTAAAACTCGACACCGAAAGCGCACGCACATACCTGCTCGACGTATTCCATAAATTCAGGCGGGAGCTGGAACAAGAGCTCGGTCCGATCAGTGACGAGAAGCTGTCTGAAACAATCAGGCTGTACAACAATATACGGCGTCTCCTGGAGGAGATCTACCTCATGCGCTCCGCCAATCCCGCCGTTATTTCAGGAAGGGATGTTTACGCCGTCGTCAAATCAGCCATGGTAATGGATCGGAATGATCTCTATGGCGCGCTCCGGAAAACCGTTGATGCACTTAAGAAAGAGTCCCCGGCAGCGGATAACAGCAAGCGTATCGTACTGGCCGGCGGAGTCTGCAACCATCCGGATATCTATTCGCATCTGGAAAAGGCCGGCGCCCGGGTGGTATGGGACGAGCTCTGCACCGGAACCCGCTATTTCGAGGGCATGGCCGACGAATCCGGCGACCCGGTGGCGGCACTGGCGCAGCGCTACGCCGACCGGATCGTGTGCCCGGCCAAGCACTGCGGAGCGGATAAGAGGGGCAGGAATCTGGTGGATATCGTGAAAAATCACCAGGCGCAGGGCGTCATATTTCTCATATTGAAGTTTTGCGATCCTCATTCGTTCGATTATCCGTATATGAAGGAATATCTTGATAAGAAAAACATACCCAGCATGCTCCTGGAGCTGGAAGAGCAGCTCCCGGCAGAGGGCCAGCTCGCCACCAGGTTTGAATCATTTATTGAGATGCTTTAAAAGGTGAAGATATGTCAGGCGAAAAAATTATAAAAAACCCTGAACCTGAAGCACGGGATATCAAATCCGTCAAACGAATGAAGGAAATAATGACCAATTACTACATCGAGGCCAAGACCGCGAAAGACCAGAACAAGATGGTGGCATGGATTACGAGCGGCGGTCCGGTGGAGCCGCTCATCGCCATGGATGTGATTCCCGTGTATCCGGAGAACTACGGCGCCATGATCGGCGCCTCCCACATGGCCGTGCAGCTGTGCGAGATCGCCGAGCAGATGGGATATTCACGCGACCTGTGCGGGTACGCGCGCTCCGACATCGCCGCATCAGCCACCGGCGGCGGCCCCATCCCCGGCGGGCTCCCCCGGCCCGATTTCCTGGTCTGCTGCAACAACATCTGCGGCACCGTGCTCAAATGGTACGAGGTTCTGGCGCGGTATTTCAAGGTCCCGCTTTTTATCTACGACACCCCCTTTATACACACCGAATTCTCGGAAGAGGCAAAGAAATACGTACGGCAACAGACCCTCGAGTACACCCAATTTCTGGAGGAGCAGACCGGCAAAAAAGCGGATTACGGCCGGCTCGAGGAAGTGGGCCGTCTCTCCGTACAGGCCATGAGGCTCTGGCAGAAGGTTCTCGACACCTGCATGCACAAGCCGGCGCCCATGACCGCCTTCGACGCCTTCTTCCACCTGGCGCTCATCGTAACCCTGCGGGGGAAACAGGTCGTCATCGATTACTATTCCGAACTCCTGGATGAGCTTAACGACAGGATCGCCCGGGGGATCGGCATGATCCCCAACGAGAAATACCGCCTCTTGTGGGACAACCTGCCGGTCTGGTTCAAGACGCGGTGGCTTTCGAACAAATTCGCTTCCCACGACGCCGCCCTGGTGGCGAGCACCTACACCAACGCCTGGAGCAGCACGGTCGACCTCATCGACGAGAATGATCTCGCCGGCTCGCTCGGGATCGCATCCTCGAGCATTTATATCAATGTATCGATCGACAAGATGCTTGCCGAGCTGGGGACTATGATAAAAAAGTACGAAGTCGACGGCCTGGTGATGCATTCGAACCGAAGCTGCAAGCCCTATTCGCTGGGACAGTATGACATCCAAAAAATGGTCATGAAGGAATTCGACATTCCCGCGCTCATAATCGAAGCGGATCAGGTGGATGAGCGGAATTTCAGCGAAAGCCAGATCGAGACCCGCATCGACGCGTTCATGGAAACAATTAAATCAAAAAAACGGTAGGATCGCCGGGTTACGCCTGACTTTCATTGATTTCCTGAAGCCGGGTGTGCAAAAAATAATACGCCTTCTTCGCCTCCTCACGGACGTTCTTATTCAGGTCGTCCTTCGCCTTTTCCAACGCCTTGAGCGAGGCGGGATCAATGATCTTTTCCAATGCTTTCACCGCTTCGAGCCGGATGTCAAAATACGGATCATCGGTCAGCCGGGCAAGAGTGTTGATCGACGCCTTGTCCCGCATTACGCTCAGGGCCTTCACCGCCTCAAGCCTGACATTTTTATATTCATCGCTCGTAGCCTTGTGAACAAGGGGCAGCGCCTCACTGAAGCGGTGCTTAGCGATATGAATGAGGGCGTCGACCTTGGAGGAGACGCCCTCATTCATCCGCTTCACCATCATCATAAGGGGGGCATCGTTAAGGGCTTTGACCGCCTTCAGGGTTCCGATATGCTCCATGACTTCACGCGCCGCACGCCGCACCTCGAGCTTATTGTCGGTGAGGGAGCCGATGAGAAGATCCACGGCTCCATCGGCTTCGATCATGGCCAGGGCCCTGATCGCCTCGAGCCTGAGCTGATAGCGGGTATCATGGAGTTTTTCCTCAAGATGAATGATGGCGGTTTTATCCCGCAGCAAGCCCATGGTTTTTATGGCTTCGAGCTGTACTATCCCTTTCTTGTCGTTCAACGCGAGTACTATGAGATTGGAAACCTCCGGGTCGGACTTGCCCCGTGCCGCGAGCATTCTTAAAACGTCGCACTTATCATTCTGGGTCCCCTCGTCCATAATCAAGCGGAAATCTTTCAGCATATCCTGGCCGTCCGCCTCGGCGAGCTTAAGTATAGCTGCGTTCCTGACCCGGGGATCCCTGTCTTTTTTTAATTTTCGTAAGGAGACAAAGATGTCATTATTGTTTTTATCGAGCTTGTTTATGAGCACATGAAAAGCTTTAAGTCTGATATCAGGATCTCTGTTTGACGTGCATTTTATAAGGCCGGGGATATTATTTTCATTGATATATTTATCAATATTAGGTCTGAAGAATGACATCTATTTATCCGCCTAACATTATTTATATCCAAATTATCCGGCACCCTCCTTTTGTCAATATAAAACAAAAATTATCAGTGTTAATTCCTAAACTGATTTCATAACAAAAATATTAATGAAATACTTCCCCCGCCGCCTCCGGCGGCGGGGGAAGTATTTAAAAATAATTTTTTGCCTAATAAATAATTTTAAGGAATTATTATTGAAAAATTATCAAGGATAATGGCGTGAAACCGCGAAATTCCGTGATGGGTAATTAACCAGAATCAGTGAAAGACGCGGCCGGGAAAAAAAATTATTATAGACATTATTTGTTTAATGGGTAATTTGGTCGAAATCCTCAAAGATCAAATGGTATGAGTTTACGAACAAAAATAATCATGACCATCGCCTTCAGTGCGATTTCATGCCTGTGCGCCTATTTCATCATAACTAAGCTCTTCTATAATCTGGAGAATCAACTCTATGAGAAATGCCGGATCGAAGCATTAACCGGCGCACGCTCCATGGGTGAAATCATGCACTTCATGATAAAGAACAATATGCTGACCGAGGCGGACATCTTTGATGTGAATTATGTTGAGATACCCGGATCCAACCCGCCCAAATACCATACCCGGTATGACCGGTTGTTTGATGCATGGATACAGAATATTGAGGACCAATTCCTGAGCGATACCGACATCGAGTTTGCCGTATTAATGGATAAGAACGGTTATGTGCCGACCCATAACTCCAAATATTCAAAGCCGCAGACGAATAATTATGCCCGGGATATCATTTACAGCAGGTCCAAAAGGAAATTTATTGTTTATGAAGGAATCAAAAAAATACTCAATTACCGTGGAGATGACGCCAGAAGAGTGCTTTACCGCCGGGATACCGGTGAGACATTATGGAATATCGGAACTCCGGTACGGCTTTACGGCCGGCAGTGGGGCTCCTTCATAATTGGCGTAAACCTGGAAAGAATCAACACTATCAAAAATCAAATGCTCGTACTCATCATCATCGCTCTTTCCGTTATTTTAGTTTTAACAAACCTGATAATACTTGCAATAATACCCCGCAAATACCTGCCAATCCGCAATCGCCCGGGGCAAAACAACTAATTATTTTTAATCCGACCCCTGTTCTTAGCATAATATTCATAAGGCGACATACCGTATATTTTTTCAAAATATTTTCTATTGGGACAGGTATTGCAGGCAACTTTAGCAGCATTTTCCACTACTATTCTTGAAAATTTATTCATCATTTTTGCCGTGTCCCTGTCAAAAACTCCCCTACCTGCCATCTTCAATTTATCATCAAGATATTGCCCTGCGGACCCTCGCATTCGTTGCACTATGCATCTTTTACATATAGCAGCTTTTTCTTTTATTGCTTCAGTGATTAACGACATATCCTATTCTCCTTCTATCTTCTTAATATTCGCGTAAAAGGCATTTAGTAATTTAACGCTTCTTAAATTTTCCGCTTACTATATGTATATAATACCAAAATGGATAAAAAATTTCCACAAGTATTTTACCGGCATCTTGCCCGGGTCTAAATAAAAAAATGAATTAATTTAGCTACAAAATAAGCACCCAGCATGCAAAAAAAGGGTATGGTGACAAAAAAAATTATAATTTCGAAGGGCTTTACAACAGTCGGATGAAGTACCTTCTTCCCAAAAAAATTTAAATGATAATTCTCCGGCATCTGGGATCTCTGATAAATTTTACGGAAAATGGCGGCCTGAACAAACAGGGTGGCTATCATTATGAATCCTGATATAAGCCAAAGGATGAGTGAAAAATTTATTTTGCGGATCTGCCCCGGACTGCTCAGGGAAAAAAAGATCAATGCGCCGGATATAAGGACATTGCTTATCGTGGTGGTTATGAATCTTTTCAGGTTTTTTTCATCGCGCGACTGTACATATCCGGTAAGATAAAAAATATGGAGGGTAATTGAAACAAACAATATCAAAAACAATAAAATGATTACCACTTACTT
>Ga0154758_154_pt1 | contig 26263 bp, 31 predicted proteins | sample Rifle2008BG16ft_FD_105766 | JGI IMG/M metagenome (GOLD analysis project Ga0154758, IMG submission 105766) | Spirochaetes bacterium RBG_16_49_21
AGTATATCTTCCCTTTCCATAGGGACTATTATGCATCTGGCATCAAGAATTAATAGTAAAATTTTCTCCTTGATTTATTTTTGCTGAATAGTTACACTTTTTGTAACTTAATGAATAGTGTTGTATACTAATTAATAATTCACTAGTTATTTGATAGTAATAATAGTAAATCAAAGAGTTATCAGATTTTATGATTAAATATAATTCGAAAACAATATTCATCCCCGTATTGTTCGTAGTCATTACCATAGCATTAATAGCAGGGATGGGGTATGTTGACGCTTATTGCATGATGAATTGTTCCGACAATCGAAACAATTATCTGTTTCTGGATAATGTTTCCCCATCCTCCCGCCATATAACAAACGGTTGCTGCTGCAGCGCGAATAAAATCTCGTGTGCCATTAATAATCAGACAATGACGTATCGTTTCAACGCCGCAACCGTTAAAAATCCTATCAATCGGTTTAATGCGCAGAAATTATATTCTTTGATTAATATCAACGATCCTGCCGTTATCCTCAAACGGCAAATAAACCGCGACTACTCAAGGCACTTCTTTACAAAAATACACCCTATCTATCTGCAAAACAACTCATTAATCCGCTGAGAAAAATCATCTCAACAACGCGTATCCGTAATCCGTTTGATGTCCGGAACGAGAGTTAGTATAGCGGAGGCCCGCTAAAAACCCGCTCCTGGCGCGGCGGTGATATGACGCTGTTTGAAAAGGCACGAAATTAACCGGGGGACGGGTCACGATAACGCAGGGTATTATATTATTGTAATATAATACAATTACAAAAAAAGGAGGAACTATCATGGAACAAAAGAAAATCAGAGCTACGGGAGCGGCCGTGGCCGCTGCTTTAATCACGGCTGTGTTTATTATGGGGAGCACCTCGTATGGCATGGGTAGGTTTTACCACAAGCACATTATGCGGGGTCAGGTTCTTGCGATTGAAGACAATGAGATCTATCTCTGCATCGGCACCAAAGACGGCGCGCAGGTGGACCAGAAGCTTGACGTGTATAGAATAACCGAAGTAGGGGCCAAACCTCAAGCCGGCGGCCCGTCATTCAAAAGGGCTAAAATCGGAACGATTAAAATAACGAAGATCGTGGACGAGCATTTTGCAAAAGCCGTTATCGTTTCCGGAAATGCTCAAAAATATGACGTGGCGGAGTTAGAGTTGTAAGTAGTGTATACTTAAGCTGTTGCCCAAACTAATGAGCAGTTGCATTTTAGGGCATCACGCTCCCGGCAGAACCGGCAGCGTGGTGCCTAAATTTTACGAAGAGCGAGTGAGGGTTATAAGGAGTTTTTGTTGCCGGTGTTGAAAAGACGAGGGTTGAAGCGGCTCAAAAAGCGCAATTTAATAATGCGTGTTATGCGCGGTTATTATTTCCACAGTGCAGCGTGCGACGATTTATCCTCGATTCGCAAAAAATATACGGCCGTTGGCCGGAAAGTTGACTTCTGGGGAGCGGATTGTTACATTGAAGAAATAAGGCTGTCGATTTAATACGTGGAGGTACAAATCGATACGCTGAAATGGATATATCTTATCATTCAAAGGGGGCAAAGGTTCATGAACAAACAATATACTCACGGGATTATCGGAAAGGAAAAACGGGCACGGTAAAAATAATTGAGATAATCGACGGGCATTTCGCCAGGGCGGCCGTAGTATCCGGAAATGCGGAAAAGAATTATATCGTCGAGATCAAATAGGGGGATTCAAAATTTGTATTACAGGAGCTTGAATATGCGAAAAATATTATTGGTGCCGGCATTACTTTTGGCTGCAGGGCTCTTTACGGCAGGTATCCCCGTAACGAACGCCGAGGCTGCTGAAAAGAAGGGCAAAGCGCAAACTATTTGTCCGGTTTTAGGAGATCCTATTGACAAACAGTTTTACGCGGATTATAAAGGATACCGTATATACTTCTGCTGCGGGGATTGCGTGGGAAAATTCAAGGCAGACCCGGAGAAATATATGAAGATTCTCAGGGACAGCGGCGTTACCCTTGAGAAGGTACCCACGGGAGGGGGAGATCATTCGGAGCATAAACATACCTATTAAAACGATACCGGTTTCTTTTATATGCGCCCGATTGCATGATTCGGGAGGTTCCTGTGAAGGCGGGGATGCGCATCCCCGCCTTCACAGCGAACCTCCCGGTCTATCAATCGGTCCCGTGTTGACAAAGAAGCGCTATATTTTTTACAAGTCGTGTTGGCGTGATTTCAGAAGGGGATATTAAAAAATTAAATCAGGATGTTTCCTAAGAATAATAAATTATAAAAATTGGAGGTGACAAAGGTGATTAATAAAAGTAAAAACACTCACAAGGTTTTGTTATTCGCAGCCGTGCTGGCATCGGTTTTATTTATAGGCCACTGTGCCACTTTCCACCATGGATATAACATGAAGGGAAGTATTCTGAAACAGAAAGGAAATGAATATTATATATGCATTGGTACGAAGGATGGAGCTAAAGAAGGCCAAGTGTATAACGTCTACAGCTATCATGAAAGGCGGACGGATGCCGATACATCAAATTATTTACAGAGGGAGTATATAGGCGCCATTAAAATTACCCGTATCGTTTTCGAGCACTATGCAAAAGCCGTGCTTGTTTCAGGAAGAGCGGGCATGCATGATATTGTTGAATTGAAATAACGTCGTTCTTGAACCCTGAAGACATAACGCGTCTTCAGGGTTCCGGGAAGACGAATATTGTTTTGTATATGGTTATGGAATTTATTCAAATAAATGAGAAATTGGAATAATAAAAATTATAGAATTTAATTATTATGAAAAAAGTTATAGGCATGGCGTACGTTATATTAATATCAATCCGCCTTTTCGGAGAGACGAAGACCGTCGTTGAATTGCAGCAGGCGGCGCTTTCTGAAAACCCGCGTATCAAGGCGATGGAGGCGGAATCGCAGATGATGAAAAAGCGAATTCCCCAGAGCGACGCTCTGGAGGACCCGAAATTGAAGGTGGCCGCCAACAGCCTGTCCGCCAAGACTTTTTCAAATCCCAGAGATAATATGACCTCCCGGGGTCTTGGCACCTCCCAGGTGACGCAGGGGAAAGCGTATGAGGAAATGCCTCCCTACCTGGAATTCGGCATATCCCAGATGATACCGATCGGGAAGCTCGGATATCGGAGAAAAATCGCCGTACAGGAATACGAAAGAGCCGTATTTAAGCTCAAAGCTGAAAAAGTGGAGACTCTCCATATGCTCCGCATGAATTATTATGAGCTGGTTTTCGTGCGTTCGTCCATAAAAATCCTGGAAGACATAAAAAGACAGATCAAGCTCGTGATCGACAGCGAGGTAGCGGCAACCAAGGCGGGCATGGGAAGCCTTTCAAACGTAATAAAAGCAAAAATCGAATCCAACATGGTGGATGAGGAGATAATCATTCTCAGGCAAAAGCAAAAAGAAATAGAAGAAAAAATCAATTATCTGACTGGAAGAAGACTGGAAGTCAAATCAGATAAGCTTCCCGAGCCTGATTTCAAGCAAGTGCGGGTCGAGGCTGCCCGGAAGGAAATTATCGCCTCGAACCCGCAATTAAAGATAATCTCCCTGGATACTGAAATCAGCAAAAGTGAAATCTCACTGAAAAAATCGGAATACGCGCCCGATGTGGATATCGGGTTTTCGTATATGCGGCAGCGGGACACCGTTAAGCGGAGAATGGATGAAGTGATGATAGATATGAACGGCCCCAGTCTGTTGAACAGAACCGAAAAAATGAAGCGGGACGACATGGTATCGTTCATGGTGACGTTCAACATCCCCTTCTGGTTCTGGAAAAAGAACATACCCATGGTTGAAGAGATGAAAAAAAAATATGATGCCTCGAAAAACCTGTACCAGGATAAGCTGAATGAAGTGAATGCGCGGGCTGAAACCCTCGTGAGCCAGATTGTGAAATGGCGGGATTTATATAAGCTGTACCGTGACAAGCTCATCCCCCAGACGCAGCTCGCCCTTGAAACGAACCTGGCGCGCTACCGGACCGGTTCGGTCGAATTCATGCCCGTGGTGGATACCGTGCGGATGCTGTTGCGGTTCAAGAAAGAGCTCGTGATGGCGGTGAGGGAATATTACACATCGTATTCAGAGCTGAACGCCCTGATGGGTATCGAGGTGCTGCAATGAAAAATAAATGGAAAATAATAGTTATTGTCATCGCCGTTATAATTACCGGCGGGTATTTTGTTATATCATACATTCCTACAGGACATAAATCACACGAAGCTGAACAAAAACAGCTCTACACCTGCCCCATGCATCCCCAGATAATCCAGGACAAGCCGGGCAACTGCCCTATCTGCGGCATGAAGCTGGTTCCGTTGAAGAAAGACGTGGCGCAAAAAAAGAAAAAAACAATGTATCGATCCTCCATGAACCCGAACGAGGTGAGCGACAAGCCGGGCAAGGATTCCATGGGCATGGAGATGGTACCCTTCGAGGTCGGCGGGGAGGAAGAGATCAAGACGCCGTCCGGACTCGCGCCCGTGTCCATCACAAAGGAAAAACGGGAAACGATAGGCATTGCCTTTGAAGAGGTCAAAAAACGGGACATCCGGAAAGAGATACGCACCTCGGTGCGCATCGTTCCGGATGAAACGCGCCAGTTCAAGGTGACCACGAAGGTGAACGGATGGGTGGAAAAATTGTACGTGAACCAGACCGGGCAGTTTGTAAGAAGGGGAAGCCCGCTCCTTTCGATTTACAGCCCGGAGCTTTTGTCCGCGCAGCAGGAGTATCTGTCCGCGCTCAAGGCGAGGCAGAAATTTGCCGGCGATGCGGATCCCGATATTTCCGGCAGTATGGGTGAGATTGAAAGGGCGGCGCGCGAGCGGCTCAGGCTCTTTGACGTGCCCAATTCACAGATAGAGAGAATAAAGAACGCCGGCACATTCGAACGAACGGTCACCCTGCACGCGCCCGCTTCCGGGTACGTGACTGAAAAGATGGTGCTGGCCGGCCAGAAGATCATGATGAACGACGCGCTCATGACGATCGTGGACCTCTCGCGGGTATGGGGGGAGGCCGACCTCCATGAAACCGATCTTCCGTACATTAGAATTGGGATGCGGGCCGAGGTGACGCTTCCCTATTGGCCGGGTAAAGCATTCAAAGGGAGGGTCAGCTTCATGAATCCCTTCATGAACCCGGAAACCCGGGTCTTGAATGCCCGGGTCGAGATTCCCAACGCCGGATTGGTGCTCAAGCCGAACATGTACGGTGACGCCCGGTTGTCGTATAACATCGGCAGGAAGCTCGCTGTTTCGGAAAGCGCCGTGATGCAGACCGGTATCCGGAATTATGTTTTTATACAGGGAAAAGGCGACCTGATCGTGCCGTATGAGGTAAAGCTTGGAGCCAGGTCGGCTGACGGCTACTATGAGGTCATCTCCGGATTAAAGGGGGGCGAAAAAGTGGTTACATCGGCGAATTTTCTCGTAGACTCGGAGTCGTCGTTAAAAGCGGCGTTTAAGTCCGCAGCCGGCGGGCATCAGCATTAAAGTTGCAGTGCCCTCACCCGCGCTACCGCGAAACCCTCTCCTTTGTAGAGACGCAATGCATTGCGTCTCTACAAAGGAGAGGGTTTCCGCGGGAAGAAGCCTTGTACTTTACTCCCCCTCGCCTTTTTTCAATTCTTAAGGGGAGAGGGGGCAGGGGGGTGAGGGCATAAACAGCGATGCAACTGATAAATAATACACTACGGTTGACTGTATGATAAAAAAAATAATCTCCTTCTCCGCCCACAACAAGATGCTGGTGATCCTCCTCATGTCGGCGGCAATCGCCTACTCCCTGTATGCGATGTATAACATACCGCTCGATGCGATACCGGATCTCTCGGACACGCAGGTGATCGTGTACACCAAATGGGACCGGAGCCCGGACATTATCGAGGATCAGGTCACCTACCCGATAATATCGGCCCTCCTGGGCGCGCCCCGCATAAAAGCTATCCGCGGGTACAGCGATTTCGGGTTTTCCTACGTGTACGTCATATTCACGGACGGTACGGACATCTACTGGGCGCGCAGCCGCGTGCTTGAATATCTGTCCAAGATCCAGGGAAGCCTTCCGAGCGGAGTAAAAACCGAGCTCGGGCCCGACGCCACCGGCGTGGGATGGGTGTTCCAGTACGTGTTGATCGACAAAAGCGGCAAGCACGACCTCGCGAGCCTCCGGTCGTTCCAGGACTGGCACTTACGGTACGCGATCCAGGCCGTGCCGGGAGTGTCCGAAGTGGCCGGCATCGGCGGCTTTGAAAAGCAGTACCAGGTGATCGTGGACCCGAACCGTCTCCACGCCTACAATCTGGCGCTCATGAACGTCATAGAGGCAATCAAACGCAACAACAACGAGGTGGGAGGCCGCCTGATCGAATGGTCGGGCAAGGAATTCATGGTGCGGGCCAAGGGATACGTCAAGAGCGAGGGCGACCTGAAGAAAATCGTAGTTAAGGAGAGCAAGGGAACGCCCGTTTTATTGGAACACGTCGCAACCGTGACGCGGGGCCCGCAGATACGGCGCGGACTGGCGGAATTCAACGGCCTCGGCGACGTCGTGGGAGGGATCGTGGTCATGCGGCACGGGGAAAACGCCCTGAACGTGATCGAGCGCGTCAAGGAGAAAATAGAGGACCTGAAACCGTCGCTCCCTGAAGGCGTGGAGATCAAAACGGTGTACGACCGCTCCGATCTCATCCGAAGATCGATTGATAACCTGAAGGAAGAGCTTCTCATGGAAATGATCATCGTAAGCCTGGTCATCCTTCTCTTCCTCTGGCACTTCCCCTCCGCCATGGTCCCGATCATCACCATTCCCATATCCGTCTTGCTGGCCTTTATCCCGATGTATTTTTTCGGCATATCCTCGAACATCATGAGCCTGGCGGGGATCGCTGTCTCCATCGGCGTGCTGGTGGACGGCACCATCGTCGAGGTGGAAAACGCGTATAAAAAAATCGAGCTCTGGATAGCGGGGGGCCGCAAGGGCGACTTCCATGAGGTGCGCCTGGAGGCGCTCATGGAGGTGGGGCCGTCGGTTTTCTTTTCCCTCCTCGTTATCTCGGTGGCCTTCCTTCCGGTCTTTACCCTGGTGGACCAGGAGGGAAGGCTGTTCACGCCACTGGCATGGACTAAAACCCTGACGCTCGCGATCGCCTCGATTTTGGCCGTCACCCTTGATCCGGCCGTACGTATGATGTTCACCAGACTGGAGCCGTTTCACCTGCGGCCGAAATGGCTTGCCCGGAGCGCTACCAATCTGTTCGTGGGTAAATATTATCCGGAAGAAAAACACCCGGTCAGCAAGCTCCTTTTCAGATTATACGAGACGCCGTGCCGGTGGGTGCTGGAGCATCCGAAAAGGGTCATTGCGGGCGCGCTCCTGATAGTTATCGCTTCTGTTCCCCTGTACTTCAAATTAGGCTCCGAATTCATGCCGCCATTGAATGAAGGAACGGTGCTGTATATGCCGACCACGCTGCCCGGGATTTCCGTGACAGAGGCGAGAAATCTTCTGCTTATGCAGGATAGAATATTGAAATCATTCCCCGAAGTTCATACGGTGTTCGGCAAGGCGGGACGGGCTGAAACCTCCACCGACCCCGCCCCCTTTTCCATGATGGAGACCACGATACACCTGAAGCCGCAGGGCGAGTGGCGGGACAAGAAGCGCTGGTACTCCGCATGGGCTCCGGCGCCGCTTAAATGGCTGCTGCGCCATATCTGGCCGGATAAAATCACGTACGACGAGCTCATCAGCCTCATGGATCAAGCCCTGCAGATACCGGGGAACAGCAACGCATGGACCATGCCGATCAAGGGGCGCATCGACATGCTCACCACGGGCGTGCGCACGCCCGTGGGGATCAAGATATTCGGCTCCGACCTCAATGAAATCCAGCGGATCGGCAGTGAAATAGAAGTGGTGTTAAGAAAAGTCAAAGGCACCCGGAGCGTTTTCGCGGAGCGGGTCGGCGGCGGCTTTTACGTGGACCTTATACCAAAACGAGAAGGCCTGGCGCGGTACGGGCTGAGTATCGACGATTTCCATGAGGTCGTCATGAGCGCCATCGGCGGCGAAACCGTGTCCACGACCATCGAGGGGAGGGAGCGTTACTCGATCAACGTCCGGTATCCCCGCGGCCTGCGGACCCAGGTGGACGATCTGGAGCGGGTATACATCACCACCATGGACGGGGTGCAGGTGCCGATGAGGGAGGTCGCGGACGTTCAGTTGACGTACGGGCCCTCCATGATACGCGACGAGAACGGCAGGCTGGCCGGTTATGTTTATGTAGACATCACCGACCGGGACATAGGCTCGTATGTCGAAGATGCAAAGCTGACGGTAAAAAAGCACGTTAAAATGCCCACCGGTTATACGCTCAATTGGAGCGGCCAGTACGAGAACATGCAGCGGGTCGCCGCGCGGCTGAAGATCGTTCTGCCGATAACCATCCTGCTTATTTTCGTGCTTCTTTTCATGAACACCAAGTCGGCGTTCAAGGCTAGCGTGGTCATGCTTGCCGTACCCTTCTCCGTTGTGGGCGCAATCTGGCTCATGTTCGGGCTCGGGTACCACACCTCGATCGCCGCCTGGGTCGGCATGATCGCGCTCATGGGGCTTGATGCCGAGACCGGCGTTTTTATGCTCCTCTTCCTTGACCTTTCTTACGATGAGGCGAAAAAGAAGGGGATGCTAACCACCGTGGCTGACCTGAAAGAGGCCATCGTCCACGGCGCGGTGAAGCGGATCCGGCCGAAGATCATGACCGTCATGACAACATTCATGGGCCTTATGCCGATCATGTGGTCCATGGGCACCGGCGCGGACGTGATGAAACGGATCGCGGCGCCCATGGTGGGAGGGCTGTTCACGTCGTTCATCATGGAGCTTCTGGTGTACCCGGCGATCTATCTGTTATGGAAGAAACGGGAGATAAAAAATTGATCCATTCCCGGATCGATGAAAAAAAATGAAGGGATATAATTATGACGATAATTTTGATCTTGGGAATCATTAATTTTAAATTTATATAGGAGAGTCATATGAAAAAACTAGTCGTTGCTGTGTCCAGCATTATGATAGGCGCGTCGTTCCTCTTCGCCGCCGATGAAGGTGCCAAGGAAAAGGAGAAAGAGGCGCACAAAGACCACGACAAAAAGACCCATGAAGAGCACATGAAAAAGTCCAAAGAGAAAAAGGACGCAAAAGAGCACGAAAAGCACATGGAGCACGAAAAGGAAGGCGAACACGGCGAACATTAAAAATTCGCAAAGGAGTGTCTCGTTGTGGACAATAATGCTAAATTCTCGGCATGCATTGTATTTTCAGGAATTCTGTGGTTCTCAATCACGGGATGCGCGGTATTCCAGAAACAGTCCCATATGTACATCATGCGGGGGCACATTATCGATATAGTCGATAAAAATATCGTAATTTGTATCGGGAGTAAAGACGGAGCGCAGGGTCGTCGTGGATAAAATATGAATACGGATATCAACCAGAGCAGCCTGATTCGCTTTCTTGTCGGAAGATTCGATTTTATCATCCGTCTTTTTTATTCCAAAATGAGGTTTTATAAGCTTTTTAATTTTTTTCTGCCCCGGCTACACAGCAGCGACTTCGAATCGCTCGACAGGTACTTTCATATTATCACCGGCGAGCTGAAAAAACAGGGATTCAGTATCAGGGGAAAATCCGTGCTGGAGATCGGCCCGGGCAACTCGCATATCAATGCGTATAATTTTTTATTGAATGGCTGCCGGAAAGTGATATTCATCGACAAGCATCCGCGCTTTTTCGACACCGGCCGGCAGCGCTCCTTCATGCGGGACGAGATCCGCTATTTCAAATCGAAGTACAGGGTCAAGAAATTCGAATATATAAACGAAGATACCGGCGCCCTTAATCCGTCGTATATGGAATTCATCGCCGGCGGTCTGCCCGCCGTCGCCTTTCCCGGGAAAGTGGATTTTATTTATTCGATCGCGGTTCTCCATCACATCAAGGATTTGGAGCGGTATATTCGAAAGATGCACGAGATACTTAACAAGGACGGGATGATGTATCACGTCATCGACCTTAAGGATAAATTTCATTTTTTCGGCAATCCATTTCTGTTTTACAAGTATTCGGATTTCGTATGGGAGAATTTCCTGACCGAGGAGACGCTTACCTATACGAACAGGATACGGTACCGTGAGTACGTCGACCTGTTCACCCGGTATGGTTTTAAAATAGTCTGGGAAAAAACCGTTTCGCACGACTTCCCCGTTTTTAAGATCAATAAGAAATTCGCCGGCAGAAGCGATCTCCATATCGGCGACGCGCATTTCTTACTTGAAAAGGTATGATAATCCCGCCCTCGGCTTGTTAGCCCTGATCGCTTTGACAAAATGCACCAGTCATTTTGTAACAAAATTTCTGAAGTAAACATGCAAGAATTCTTTTGGCGTTACGATTCTACGATCCTTGAGAGGATCAAAATGCCGTTTATTTCCCGTTATTAAATAATCGGCGGCGGATGTTCCCAGTACTTCATAAAACATGAGATCGTCAGGATCGGTTATGGTAACGTTCAGTGGGATCGTGTCGGTGGGTTCGCCGATTCTTTTAAGGAAAGTCAGGAGGTCGCTCACATTATCCGGCTCAAATTGAAATTTGTCGCGCTTGAGAACCCCTTCATATTCATTGAATATCCGGTCATCATAGCATAGAATGATTTCATCGTTTATAATAAGGTTCAAAATATCGCCCGGCGGTCCTCCGGGGCTCAGAATAGCGGAGACCAGAACGTTGGTGTCCAGGACTATTTTCATTTCCCTGAACGGTGCTTTTTGATTTCGGAGGTAATCTCATCCATGGTCATTGTGACGGTGCCGATCATTGCCGATTTGCGCCTCATGGAGCTCAGCGCTTCGGTCGCCCTCGCCTTGCGGATGGCGCGGAGCGTTTCTTCCAGGTTGCTTTCCGATAGCGGCGTAAGGAGTGCGATCGGTTTGCCGTTATTGGTAACCACAAGCTCGTGTTCTTTCTTGAGATCGCTCCAGATTGATGCCGGTTTGGTGCGAATGTCTCGGACGCTTATGAATTTCATTGTTTTTCTCCGTGTGAGAAATGTACTGAACTGTCACCCGATTGTCAACAATTATTATGATAGGGGCTTCGCCCGCAACCCCAACTGTTACCTTGTTCTGGCTTACTACGCTTTCGGCGTATGCGGCCCCGAACCGGGAACAAAAAATTTTTTTCAATGCTGGATTTTGTCTTTCGGAAATGTTAAATTTCTATTATGACGCAAAAGAGGTAAAAATGATCAGCGGCAATCTCATTGTTCTTGCCCGATTAACGTCGAACGACACCGCACCGGATTCTTCTCGGCTGGCGTTTTCCCGGCGTCATTGTGTCGAAAGCCATCTGTAATTTTCATCGAGGAGTTATTATGAAAATCGAATTCACCGTAAACGGGATGGGGATAAAGAATAACATCCTGTGAATGGGCTGACCGGATGCCATCGTCGGCTATCTTGCCGGGCTGCAAGATGTGATAAGCATAACGTTCAATCCGGATGATCGTAAGTTTATAATGATCTGCAATAATTATAATAAAGATTTATTAAAATCAATACTTAAAAAGATATCAGTTAAAGAAAAACGTGAGTTTACAATAGACAATTACAGAGAGCTTTTTTGATAATAATCAGGAGTAAATTGTTATGAAAGCAATGCCAGGATTTACCCGTCGGTATCAAAAGATGAAAACGGGAACCGTGAAAATAACCGCGTTTATAGAAGATCATTATGCAAAAGCGGCTGTCATAACAGGATCAGTTGACATGCATTCTATCGCAGAACTGCCATTTACTCTCAAGGAACTTCAAAAATAAAGTTAGTTATACAACAATTACATGATAATCTTTAAGGAGGTATCTATGCAACAACTGGATTATACCGTTGAAACAAAAAATAATTTTGAGGATACCGTAATATCAATAGAGGCAAAGGCGCAGGAAAAGGGGTTCAGGGTATTAGCAGTTCATGACGTAAAAGCGACACTTGAAAGTAAAGGATTCAATCGTGATCCCTTGACAATTATTGAAATATGCAACGCAAAGTACGCCAGCGAGGTCCTGGCAAAAGATATTAAATTAGCTCTTATGCTTCCGTGTCCCATTTGCGTGTACGTTGAGGATAATAAAACGTTCATCAGCGCTATGCGGCCTGCGGCCATTCCCGATTTCTTTCCTGAAGCTGATATAAAAACTATTGCCGATGAGGTAGATAAGATCGTCGTATCGATATTGGATGAGATCAAATAGGATATATGTTCGCTTAATCCTTCTTGTTATATCTATTGTATGGCGTTGTTATGAAAAAAAAATGATTGCTTAATTAAGGGTTGTCTAAAAAGTCGTGTTATATTCTCGCAAAGGCGCGAAGAATTATTCATTTTATATTTTAATGATTATGGGTTATCAAATCTTATAATAATTTACCTTTGCGATCTTTGTGTCTCTGCGTCTTTGCGAGAGCATCTTTTTAGACAGTCTCAGAACAGCGCAAATACTCTCGGTAATGTCCCATCAAGAAACTTCCGCAGAGTCATAGAAAAATTTGAAAGAATTGAGGAAAATCATGAAAAAATCGACTATTATAACTTTTGCCCTGCTCTGGATTAATGCGATTTCAGCGTATGCCCTCCCGAACCAGGAACAAAAAATATATTTCAATACTGGATTTTGTCTCTCGGAAATGTTAAATTTCTGTAATGACGCAAAAGAGGTAAAAATGATCAGCGGCAATCTCATCGTTCTTGCCCGATTAACGTCGAACGACCGATTGGTTTCCCAATTACGGGAGGTAGCGTCCGCGGCCGATACCGGTTCATCGGAGAAATTATTCGAGTTGATAAAACTGAAAAGAGACGTAATTTTTTCGACCGTTCCGGATGAACAGCTCTTCCAGTTCCTGTGGGGGGATTTTGTCAGCAAGCTGGGATTCCAGGTCCAGATCGGGCTTAAGCCCGAATCATATAGAAGGCTGCTCGGCGTTTTTGAATCGCAATTTTACATAACCGATCCGGATATGTTCGCTGAAATCAAGAGCATTGAAAATAATCTATATGGCGAAACGTTCAGCCGTGATAATTTTATCGAGAGTTTGCGCCGCATAGTCGGCGTTTATTCAATAGAAGAAATTCCATGAAAAAAAATCGTCTCCTTTTTATTTTCCTCGTCATTATCTCCCTGTTCGCCTGTAAAACCGAAAAACAGAGAGATACGTCCCTTATGATGAATTCTTATTCTCCGAATCCATGGACGGATATTTCGATTGATAGTGCGGATAAAAACGATTCCGGAAACGTGTTCCTGCGTGAAGCCAAACTTCTCCAGTTGCCCATGGAGCGGGCCGCGACGATGATCGCCGACTGCCTCCTGACCCTCGATTTCATCGATAGCGGAATCAATCCAAACGTTAATCGCGATTCTTTTGCCTCGCTTTTCACATCGTTATCCGCGGTGCTGCGTGAATACCGGGATAAGGATTTGAACGCTCATATTGACGCGATTAACGAATTATTAAAAGAAAAACCGCTCAGCCCCGGAAAAATCAGGAAAATATTCGAGGATGATATTCTGAACGGATTTTTTAAAAAATATACGGCAGCCATCAAATGCGCGAATTGTTATACCTATGACGACCTCCTGGGGCATATCGCATTCTGGTATCAACTATTGTCGCATGATTATTTCGGCGCTGATATTCATGAAAAAAAAATGATCTGCTGCAGGCCCATCACGACATTACGAAGGGAATTCGCGCAAAAAATAGCGCGGGAATTAATGAATAAATTCGATTATATCAAGAATTATAAGACCTTGAGGGAGTATCAATTCAAATACAACATCTACCGGATACTGGACCGGGGCAAGAACTCCACAGCGGTGCTCTCGAGGGACAGCCTGAAAATCCGGGTCGTTCAACCGTTTATTCCCGGGAAGGTGGACATGGTATACGAGTTGAGTAAAAATGCGTCCCCCGCCCCGGATGAATTAAACAACCCTGAGGCCGGTTTGGCGGTCCGATTCAACTGGAAAGAGTAACATTTCTCATTAATTCAAATAGAACTTGACTGCAATGAAGTTGGATAGTAATCTTAAATGAGCGCTAATATTATCTGAAATTGAGATTAAGCGGATTTTTCGAAGTCAGAATTAAATTATAGGCATCCGGTAATCGAAGATTCCCAACAAAAATTTCAATGAGGGCAAAAGATGATGAAGAAAGATGATATATTACTTGAGAGAATAATCCTAAATCCCAAAATAATGGCTGGAAAGCCGATTATTCAGGGTACCCGATTAACGGTTGATTATATTCTTAATCTATTGGCACATGGTTCAACTGAAGATGAAATTCTTAATGAATATAAAGGTCTGACCAATGACGATATAAAAGCGTGCATCCTGTTCGCGGTGAAATCATTGGAAAATACTGAATTCATGCCGCTGGTCTCGGAGTCCTTTTAGTGCGCTTCCTTGTGGATGAATGCGCCGGCCCCGCTGTTGCGGAATGGCTTAAATCACAGGGACATGAAGTCTTTTCCGTATTTGATGCGTCAAGGGGAATGACTGATGATGAAATTATCAAAAAAACTTTTGATGAACGCTGGATATTAGTTACAAATGACAAAGACTTCGGCGAGAAGGTATTTCGTGAAAGCAGACTTCATCGTGGGGTTATCCTTCTTCGCCTTGAGGATGAGAGGGCATCTTCAAAAATATATGTATTATCGAAACTTTTACAGTTTTATTCGGATCGTTTGCTGAATTCATATGTGGTTGTTACAGAAAAGCAGGTCCGTTTTGCCAAATAGATAGAAAATGGAAGATAACTACCTTCTGATCATAAATCACGGCAAAGACACGCCCTTTGAAAGCATGAGCCTGGGAAAAAAGGAATTTCTGCAGAAGCTGCCTGCGTTCTGGAAGGAGCCTCAAAAGATATTTCTCGGTCTGGGCGATTTTCTCGAGATCGGCGATTACAGCACCCTGATGGACAATATCTTTTTTGATACCGAAGGGATAAAACTGGAAAACATCCTGGATATCAACAACCGAAGGGTTTCACTTGCCGGAAATATCCCCTATTCTTTTTTCAAGCTTGCGGTCTATTTCCCCGACTTTTTATTAAAAGAAGTCCCCACCTCCTGCGTATCGGTGATCGGCGAAAAATCAAGGATATTTCCGGGCGCCGAGATTTTCATCAGATTCATCGAGGAATATGATCCTCTCGTGCTCACGGCGATGCCCTTCGAAATAGCCATAGAATTCGTAAAGAGGATGGGACTAAGCGAAAAGAACCTTATATCGACCGAGTACCGGAAGAAAAAGGATCCGCTCAAAAACGAAATCTACGCCGGCGACATCATCAGGTTCATATCCGGAGACCGGAAAAGCCTTGAGATTGAAAAGTACATGCATGAAAAAAATCTGAAAAATGGCGACGTGGTCTACATCGGAAGAGGCGAAGCCGGGATCAAAACATTTTCAACCGTGAACTCGATCGCCTTCAACCCGTTTGACAACATAATTCCCGAGTCGAGGATAACCCTGTACGGCTCGTCGCTTATCTCCCTGCTCGCCCTCTTCAATTTCAATGGAAAGCTGGATTTTCTGGTCCAGTCCGCGTCTTTCGATGAGTTTATACCTTCACTCGTGGTCTATTCAGATGTAAGGGAAAAATCCGAAGAACTCGTCGACCTTGAGAAACACTACCGGAACATGCAGGGCAATATCATCGGACAGCGCGTTGAGCACTCCGGCGTCAGCTACAAGTCGGTGGAGAGAGAGATCGAGGTTGTGTTCGCCGGCTCCTCAATCAACATCAATCAGGTCAAAAAGATGGTTACCGACAGAATGAGGATGTATAAAAATAATCCCGGCGAGCTGGTGAAGAAGATATACGACATGGCGATGGTCAGATATGAGGCATTCTGCACTGCATGATCCGGTAGTACCGTATGTCAGTATGTGAAAAGTGCGCTCTCGAGGATAAGCTGCTGCAATGCTGCGGCAGATATCCAATGACCGGAGGGCAGCAGATAATCGTGGCAGCGGACGGCACGGCCCTTGCCGCGTGCCCGCACCTGAGTTCCCCGGGCCGGTGCGAGATATATGAAAAACGGCCTCAGGCGTGCAGGGAATTTTTCTGCGACGCTTTTCGCTACATGTCTTTGGATAACAATACCTTAAACTGACGAAATACCGTTCGGTCTTTCAGGATCGTATCATGATCCACATCAAATCCGTATTTCCCCTTTGCGCCGGAATAGGCCCGCTCGTCCAGGGCGGCGCCGCGGGCAAGGGAATCGTCTCTTCCGTAAAAAAGATAATAGCTCACCGATGAAGGAAGCCGGGCCTGCATGGTTCTCTTGATAAACGTGCTGGTTGACGCCACGTCTATCCAGCTGGGGAGTTTTTTGATCGGAAAAATTGATTTCGGGTCCGCCGACTCGAACCCTGTCCACGGCGACGCAAGGGACACGAACAGCACAGTCTCTATGCCGTGGCCGCGCAAATCATATCTGGTGAGCAAATGCCGGACTATCAATCCGCCCATGCTGTGGGCGGTGATGCAGATTGCTTTAAAATCATATTTCTTCTTAAGCTCGAGCAGAGACTCATACAAGAGACGCGAGGCGAGCGGGAGCCTTATCCCCGACGGATAGTAATAGAACCAAGGCTGATATTTTTCCCTGTCGAGCCTGAAATAGAAATAAGCCCAGTTATGAGGGCTTCCCTGGGCGCCATGGACAAAAAGGACGGGGATCTTCCGGCGGTCAAACTGCCGGGTGAGATAGATATGCGCGCCGAACGCCTTCATGAAGAGGGTCGGCGACCACCATCCGGCTGTCGCGTTCTCCAGCGAAAATCGCTCATCATAAATCTTTATAATCCCGCCGTTGGCGGTCTGGTGGGGCGACTCCCGGGCGTCATCCTTGATGCGTATCCTCACGGGGAATTTAATCCTCTCCCGCGCAGAGGGGTCGGCCGTAACTATGATCTGCTTCACATCCCCCTCTTCGACCGAAACAGCATCCGGCCTGCCGTACACCCCGGATACCTCATCCTGCTCGAAAATCCCGTTATCGTTAAAATCCGATACCGAAAATATATGATATCTTCCGGCCGGGACATAGAGCATGAAAGGACCCGGTCTATCCAAGATAACGTAATCAGTCAATGATCCGCCCGCATACGACAGGGGATATGCAATGACCGAAGTCGCCCGCTCTATCCCCGAGCCGTCTGAAATATCCCCCATGATGACCGACGAGTTGTAGACACCGGATCGCGCGGCATCGCCGGAGCCTGATTCACTCATGTCATCCCGCTTGGTAATGGAAAAATACCCGCACGAATTGACGAGGATGACAAGCATAAAGAATAATAATCTGCCGCAGCTCATCTCACTTCCGCACCGCACCCCTATTTTCAATCACCTCGGCCGTTGAAGCGTATCTGCTCTCCCGGGCGAGCATGGCTGCGGTCTTTCCCTCCCTGTTTCGTATGGCCGCGTGCGCACCATGATCGAGGAGTTGGATGACGATATCCGAATACCCGGCATAAGCGGCTACCATGAGCGCCGTCATACCCTTATTATCCTGCCTGTCCGGATCAGCGCCATGCCCCACCAGAAGGGAAACGTAATTAAAAAAGCGGTTATAAAGCGCATAGATAAGAGGGGTTTTGCCGTCGCGATCCTGCATATTAAGGTCCGCTTTGTATTTTACGAGCGAATTCACGGACTCATCCAGCCGGTAATATATTGCCATAATGACGGCGGGCCTGCCTTCCCTGTCCTTTGCGTCAGGAGATGCTCCCCGGGCGAGCAGAAGATCAACCATGGCGGCATACCTGCTCTCAATAGCCTGCACGAGTGCCGTTTCACCCTTTTTGTTCCGGGCATTGACCGGGACTCCCCGGCGTATAAGCTCGGACGCGATTTCGGTGCACCCCCGGGAGGCCGCTTTCATTAAGAGGGTATTCCCCTCATTATCCCTATCGTGGATATGCGCGCCGGACTCCAAGAGGTACCGGGCAGCGCCGAGATATCCGTAGCCAAGCGCTATCATAAACGCCGACTCGCCGTTGTCATCAAGAAGATTGATATCCGCCTTTTTCGAGATCAGGTATTCAATAAGCTCGGCGTGGCCGTTCTGGGCCGCATACATGCAGGCCGTCCACCCGTAGTTATCCCTGGCGTTGACGTCAACGAGATTTTCTTCACTGCAGCGCATCACCGCGATGATATCGCCGTTTCGGGCGGCGGTATGGAAGTACGGCAGGGGATCCGAGTACCATCGGGACAGGTCCGTATTTATGATTTTAATCTTCGGCGAAGAGCAGGAAAACAAAAACAGCACGCACGCTATGCTGTGAAAAACGGCTCTCGTCATACGACGGCGACCATCTCGATGAGGAGCGCGACGGCCAAAAGCGCGTCAGTGGCAAGCACCACGACGACGTTTTGACCCAGGGCGGGAACCAGCTTCGGCGTATCGTCATAATGCCGGAGCGCGGTCGCTCCCGCCTTCACCGCCAGGGGGATCGTTCCGCATCCAAGAAGAAGCCACCATGAGGTAACCTTCGCCAGAGGCGCGGCTATGATAAAAGCATAGGTGAGCGCGAGCCCGAAGACATATACGGCCGCGGCCCTCTTTTTCCCGAGCCATATTACCAGATGGAACCGGCCTCCCTTTTGGTCAACCTCTGCGTCCGGGAACTCGTTCAAAAAAAGGAGGAGAGCCGTCAATATACCCGGCGGTACGGACACCAGGATGACTTCGGGCGGGAATAGATCGCGGATGGTTGCGGCATTGCCCCCGGCCATCGCGATGAACGTGCCGACAACCACGAGCGAGCCGAGGCTTAAACCGGCGAAAAATTCGCCCAAAAGCCATTTGGCAAGATATTGGGTGTAGAGGACGATAGAAAGTGCGCCGATGATCATAATCACGAGCAGGAGCCAATGCGACATGATCGAAAAATAGAGGCCGATGATGAAGGCGAAAAACAGGGTCTCCCACGCAGCGGTGCTGACCGCCAGCGGAGTGGTCTTCCCGGACTGCAAAAGGCCGGTTCCGCCGCTGAATGGAGTACGCTGCGTGTTGAAATCGATTCCGGTCACATGATCCGAATACTCATTAAAGAGATTCACCGAGGTGTGCGCGAGGACAACCCCGAGAACCAGAAGGAGGGCATCAAGCAGGCTGAAAGAGCCAATCCCTGTTTTCTTCATGTGCAGGGCCGCGAGCGACAACCCTATAGCCGCGAGAAGAATCGAGAGTATCAGAAAATTACTCCTGATCTGCGCGCCCCATATTTTAATGAATTCGCGTATCGTGTCCATCAACCGCTTCTCCTTACTTCTTCTTTAAGAACATATCAATTAAATCAATCGGGATCGGGAACAGCGTCGTGGAATTTTTCTCAGCCGATATTTCGCGCAGGGTCTGGAGATAGCGCAGCTGCAACGACATGGGGTGCTGCTCCATGAGGGCGGCTGCGTCAACCATCTTCTGCGCAGCCTGGAACTCGCCCTCTGCGCCGATGATCTTGGCCCTGCGCTCCCGCTCAGCCTCAGCCTGCTTCGCTATGGCCCGCTGCATTTCTTGAGGAAGGTCGACATTCTTGACGTCCACTGCCGAAACCTTGATGCCCCACGGCTCGGTGTGCTTATCGAGCACCTTCTGGAGTTCCATGTTGATCCGCTCCCGGTCGGATAGAAGATCGTCCAGCTCCACCATGCCCAGGATGCTCCGCAGCGTGGTCTGTGACATCTGCGATGTTGCGTACAGGTAATCGTCCACATCAGTGATGGCCCTGTTCGGTTCCACAACCCTGAAATATATTACCGCGTTTACCTTCACGGACACGTTGTCTTTAGTGATGATATCCTGTGGCGGCACGTCCATGGCAATGAGACGCAGGTTTACCCGCACCCAACGGTCGATCATGGGAATTATAACGATAATACCCGGGCCCTTAGGCGCCTTAAGAAGCCTGCCGAGCCTGAACACAACCGCCCGCTCGTATTCCTTTACGATCTTTATCGCCGAGACCAAAATAAACACGCCGGCGATGATCAATACCAAGAAAAAATTTAAACCAATCAGCATATGGATCCTCCTTGTAATTTATTTCTTATTCACCACGAGCGTCATACCCCGCACTTCAGCGACCACGATCTCGTCACCCTTGCGAAGGGACGCATCGCCCTGGGCATCCCATATCTCCCCGTGAACCATTATTTTTCCCGTCTTTTGTTCATTAAAATCAACCAGTACCGCGCCCTCTTCGCCGATAAGGCCTTCCCTGCCGGTGGTTACGCTCCCCTTATGAACGCGGATCACGGCGCGCACGACGATCAAGATGAACCCCATCATCAATAACACCATGGCGATTATCGTTGTCAGGGGGATGGCGCCGCCCGGAAGCGGAGATTCGAACATGATCATGGATCCGAATACGAAAGAAGCTATTCCTCCTATGGTGAGGAGCCCGTAGCTGGTAAATTTCAATTCGAGGACGAACAGAACAATAGCCAGAATGATGAGGAGCAGGCCGGCGATATTCACCGGAAGAATCCGTACCGCCATGAGAAACAGGAAAAGAGACACGCCGCCGATCACGCCGGGTGCGATCAGCCCGGGGCTCTTGATCTCCAATCCTATACCTATGACCGCGACGACCAGAAGAAGGAGCACCATCTGGGGGTCGGCAAAAAAATTCAGGAATTTCTGCTTCCAGTCCATGAAAAAATACGCGGCTTCGCTGTTTCGCGTGTTGAATACGAACTCCTTCCCATTCATGTTCACGGTGCGGCGGTTCAGCTTATGGAGCAGGTCATCCATGTCCTCGGCGACGAAATCGATCACCCCCTGGCGCAGCGCCTCCAGATACGTGCTGGACACCGCATACCTCACCGCGCGCTCCGTCCATTCGACGTTCCGGTTTCTCTTCTGCGCCAGGCTCCGCGCGTATGCAAGCAGGTCGTTCAGGGCTTTGAGCTTCATAATTCCGCCCTGATCGCCCTTATCCTCACTACCGGAAAAATCAAACAGGCTTACCGGATGCATGGCGCCGATATTCGTCGCCGGCGCCATGACTGCGACGTGGGCCGCAAGCATGATGTAGCCGCCGGCGGAGGCGGCATGGGCTCCCCGGGGATAGGTATACACGACAACCGGGATCGAGGAGGTCATGATCGTCTGTATGATTTCCTGCATTGAGGAGACCAGCCCTCCGGGGGTATTGAGCTGAACCACGATGAATTTCATCCCCTGTTTTTGGGCGCTTATGATGGACTCGTTTACATACTCCGCCATGATGGGATTAACAGTTCCGTCGAACTTGATTACCGCATACCGGTCCTTGGCCGCGAGGGGAAGGGCCGAAAGGACGATAACAAGCGTGGAAAAAAATAACTGTCTCATATCACCTGCCTGATCAAATTTTTTGCATACCATAACCAGAAAGTAACGTAAAACTCATTGATGCAGGGCCACGGAGAAATAATCAAGACTTTATTTAATATTCATGCTATTAATTGGTTCATCGCTTCCCCTATCTTGGCGTAAATCCCGTCAAAGCCGCCGTTGGACATGAGCACGATCACATTTTTTCTCTTCAAATCAATTGACCGTGTTACCTGTCTAATAATATCATCCGCCAGTTGGAAGGCATGAACATTCTGATTGAACGATCGAATATCATCCACGAGTCTGTTGATGTCAAGCTTCAGCCCATCCTTGATGAACGAGCCCTGATAGGGGGTCTTGATGATGATTTCATCCGCGCTGGAAAACGACGCGGGGAGTATCTCCTGGAACACGTTCCGCCGGGACGTGGCTGAACGCGGCTCGTACACGGCCCACAGGCGCGCGCCGGCGTGGCGCGTCTTTATCGCCTCAAGCATATTCTTTACGGCTGTCGGATGGTGGGCAAAATCTTCATATATGCTCACGTTCCCCTTCTGGTATATGAGCTCCTGACGCCTGCGCACGCCTTCAAACGACTCAATCCCCTCCTGTATGCGACCGTCGTCAGCGCCGACAAGCTTCGCCATGGCAGCGGCGGCGAGCAAATTGGTGTAATTGAAGCCGCCCAGCAGCCCGGTTCTCACCCTAAAAGACCCCCGGGGATGCTCAACATCCAGTTCTGAAGAATCGCCTGCATATCCGCGAGGAATACAGCGGAAGTCCGAATCGCCGGCGCCGAACGAATAACATTTTGAATAGGCGGCGGATACGATGTCGATCAGATTGGCGTAATCGGAGGAATAAACGATATGTCCGTTTGATGGAATGATATTGAGCAGCCTCCTGAACCAGAGCTCTATCTCTGCAAGATCGCGGTATATATCGGCATGATCAAATTCAAGGGAGGTCAGCACCAGGTGGCGGGGACGGTACACGATGAATTTCGGGATCTTTTCAAAAAAAGCGGAATCGTACTCGTCGCCCTCTATAACGAAGAGCCTTCCCGTGCCGATCTTGTGGCCGGAATCGTAATTTCTGACAATTCCGCCGACGAAAAAGGAGGGGGAAAGCCCGGCCTTTTCCAGAATATGGGCGAGCAGAGCGGCCGTGGTGGTTTTGCCATGGGTGCCGCACACCGCAATGACCTCCTTGTCATGTAAAAAGAATCTTTGGAGCGCCTGGGCCATGGAGAGGTAGGGGATTCCGCTGTTCAACACATATTCCGCTTCCATATTGCCCCTGCTCACCGCGTTGCCGATGACAACAAGGTCTGGTTTCCCGACGTTATCGGCACTGAATCCATTGTTAAGAAGAATGCCCCTCCGGCTCAGCATATCACTCATGGGCGGGTAGATATTCTGATCGGATCCCGACACAGCGAATCCCTTTTCGCCGAGCATGGCTGCAAGGGTACCCATTGCAACGCCGCATATACCGATCATATAAATCTTCTGCTCAGCCATTTACCGGGTACAGTAACTCTGCCGGAGTATATCGAGAGTGAGGAGCTCCTTCCGATCGCCCTTGATCACATACACTGCTTTGGCCTTCTGGCATACCTCCACCGATTGGAGCCCGACCTCTTTACCCTGAAAAAGGATCTTGGTACTCGGGGTCAAATATACGGTGATTTCCTTATTACGTTTTTTCATTTCAATGGAATCATCACCAAGATTAATAATCGTTCCCTTAAATTGAACGGTTGGGGATGAATAAACCGAGGTTATTCCCAATAAAAGAATCAGAGAACAGCACGCGATCTTTTTCATAGCCATTACCCCTTGCAATTGTTTTCATCCTTGCAGATACAATAGTACTATACCCGCGCAAATTTTTCAAATTATATTAATTGACAAAAGATATTTTAATCATTATATTAAATGCTATCGCCCGGCATAAGGGCCTTGTTGCGGAACTCAATGAAATGAACAATCATTCGTTATTCTACTTAACGCTTTCCATAATCGCAGCTTTAGGCATTGCCGCAAGCCCCGCAAAGGTCGGCACTATCCCGTCATATGAATGGGGCACGCTGCTCGCGAAGGTACGGCAGACGCTTCCAACAGATGAAAAATACATACAGTTTACGCCGGCTGAAAAGCCGAAATACAAAAACAGGATAATGAACTATATCACCGCGATAGATAGTAATCTGCTCAATAAAATAAAAATTCTAAGAATAGAATCATCGCCCCGGATTGATTATCTGTTCGTCAACAATAAGCTCTATTCCATGATAGAAAACTGGGAACCAATCGACCGGAAAGCCGAAAATGCAATACGCTCGAGGCTTACACGACAGTTCGGAATCCCCTCCGTGCAGCAGGATAAAAATTTTTATATCTATTCCTTCAACACCGACAAAACCAAGGTGTTCTGGTATCTCATGAAGCTCCCGAACAGCACATCCGACTGTATGATTTATTACTACCCCCGGCAGCTTTTCAGGATGCTTATGTCAGAATAAAATTTCAAATCGACGGCCTGAATAAATCTTGACAGTTTCTGATACCGACTGCATATTTGCCATCCAAAATCTTATGTTAAGGGCAAACAATTGGCAAACATCAAATCCCAAATTAAAAGAAACAGGCAGAACGAAAAACGAAGGGAAAAAAACTCCCAGATAAAATCCTCGATACGCACTGCTTCAAAAAAAGTGATACAAGCGGCCGAGTCAAAGGAAAATCCCGACCAACTGAAGGATCTGCTCGTCAGATTAATCAAGACCGTCGACAAGGCGGCGGCAGGCAGGGTAATCCATAAAAAAACGGCCGCCAGAAAAAAATCAAGATTAGCGAAACGAGTTAACGCCGCACTGCAGAGCCGGTCATAGGAGACCGCCATCCATGACTAAATCGGACATAGTGGAGCGCCTCACCCGGCAGAGCGGGTTGAAAAAAAAAGAGGTGCTCTGCATCGTGGACGGCTTTATCGATAAGATAAAAGAGAGCGTCCGGGATGGGAACAATGTCGAAATCCGCGGGTTCGGGACCTTTTATCAGGCAGAAAAAAAAGCAAGAAAGGTCTTTTCGCCGATAGCCGGCAAAAGCATCGATGTTCCGCAGAAAGTCACCCTGTCGTTTCGCGCAAGCAAGGTCGCAGACAAAAAACATATCCGGGGCGCTTAGCTCAGCTGGAAGAGCATCTGCCTTACAAGCAGAGGGTCACTGGTTCAAGTCCAGTAGCGCCCACAGAAAAGGGTCTATTTTGTTTACACACTCACAAATTGTGTAAAGCAAACAGGCCGAAAATGAGGCTACCGGACAACCGGCGTCTCTTAAAACTCAAAAGTGTGACATAAGTGTGACATGGAATTTTGCACTTATGCCGCGCGATATTCGGAGGTTTAAGATGTCGTCGAACGGAAAGCCTTATTCAATCTTCAAGCGCAACAACGTCTATTACGTCCGCTTCAAACTCTCATCAGGTACATGGTCAACGGCAAAAAGCACCGGTGAACGAGCAAAGGGTCGAGCCGAACGATGGGCCGTTGATTATCTTTCAACAGGCCGGATCATACGCCGCGAAAATGTTTCGTTTACTGAATTTTCAAAGGACTTCTTTTCATGGTCAGGCGCATGGGCCACGGATAAGCGCGTCCGAGGTTTACGCATCAGCCGCCGGCAGTGTTACAATTTAGCATATTTATTAAAAACCCATCTTCTCCCGCACCAGGGGAACAAAAAACTCACACAGATCGACCGGGCAGCTATTAAAGAATTACGCAACAACCTTTTTAACAGCGGTTATTCAGGAAACACCATAAACAAGTGCCTCAGCGCGCTCCGGGCCATTCTGGAATCCGCCGAGGAACAATCCCTTATTCAATACGTGCCGAAGATCGACCGTGCGGCGGATAACCCCAAACAGAAAGGAATTTTGACCATTGAAGAGGTCAAAAGGCTTTTCTCAATTCAATGGATGTCGGAGCCCGCGCATTGCCACCCGTCTAAAGATCAATTCATGGGATACGCAGGAAACCTTTTAGCCTGCTCTACCGGCTTACGGATGGGTGAACTACAGGCCCTCACCCTCTCCGACATTCATCTTGATGAGGGTTATATTTACGTATGGCGGTCGTGGGATAAGCTGTTCGGTTTGAATCAGACCACCAAAACAGGCCGGGCGCGTAATATCTTTATTCCCGGTATGGTAAAAGACGTTTTATCACAGCTCGTTAAGCTAAACCCGAACCCGGAAAGTTTTCTGTTTTTTGCTGAAAAAAAACCCGGAAAACCAGTTGAGTCAAAGGTTCTTATTCGTTCACTGTACAGGGCCTTAAAATCAATTGGAATATCCGAACAGGAGCGCCGGGCACGCAATATAACCTTTCATAGCTGGCGGCATTGGTTTAATTCACTGCTTATCAACGCAAAGGTGCCGCTCCAAAAGATTCAAAGCCTGACCGGGCATCTGACCGCTGAAATGACGCAGCATTATTACCACCTTGACGACATGGCAGATGTCCGGCGGATACAAGAATCTATTTTTAACGAAGAAGCAATAAATTAAGGGGGATACCATGAAAGCTATTATCAGTCAAAGTAAAGATAACATCTTCCAGTTTCATTCAGAACGGCAACTATCCCGGAAGACCGTCGAGAATTACAGCAATGCAGTTACCCGGTACGTGCAGTATATCAGTGATA
>Ga0154758_177_pt1 | contig 25191 bp, 23 predicted proteins | sample Rifle2008BG16ft_FD_105766 | JGI IMG/M metagenome (GOLD analysis project Ga0154758, IMG submission 105766) | Spirochaetes bacterium RBG_16_49_21
TTTATATTCATTTTGAAATCCTCCTCTTGTTTGGTCTTGTCGTGATTCCATTCAATTGGAGGATTTCATTTATTAATACTACTTTTTGATTTTGCTCCTTTTTTATTGTTTAGGAATAATTACTGATTTTCGTTAGAGAATTATCGTGAACAAGAAGAAAATCTATCGTATTTTTGAGAAAAACCAGTGGTTTGTGCACCATCGGACGGTCACCCCCAAACCCAGAGTGAAGGCGATCAGGAGCCGATGCGAAAAGAGTAATACTCGCCGGGCAATAGATGTGACGGGATGATGTTTATGATGCATATGATTCAAAAAAAGAGAGGCTTCAAGAGCAAAATTATCAAATTGAGTTGCAATTAAGAAGATTGAAACGATCTATGTGAATTAAACAAATCACCCCTGCACCCGCACCCGCGCGTCCAGGGCGATTGCGCCTGAGCCGTCGGCAAGTATCCGGACCGGGTTGACGTCCAGCTCTTTTATTTCAGGGAATTGCGCGAGAAGGTGGGAAACGCGCACAATCATGTCGATGTAAGCCTCGATATCGCCGGATTTTCCGCCCCGGATCCCCTTGAGTATACTATACGATTTCAACTGCCGCAGTTTATCCGAAATCTCTTCACGATTTGCAGGACACAAGAGTATTTTCAGATCCCTGAAAACCTCTATATAAATGCCGCCGAATCCGAAAAACACGACCGGACCGAATGAGGGGTCCTGTTTTCCGCCGATGAACAGGTCGTACCCTTCGCCCGCCATTTTAACGACCCGCGCGCCCTCGAATTTAGCCTCTCTTTTGTAGGCGGTCAGGTTGTCCCGCAGCCGGTCGAATCCTTTTTTCGCTGCTTCGCCGTCCGTTACACCGACGATCACCCCGCCCGCTTCGGATTTGTGCAATGCGTCGGGAGAGACAACTTTGAGCACGACCGGGTAGCCGATTTTCCCGGCGATTGCCGCGGCCTCGTCGCGGTTCTTGGCCTTTGCCGACCGGGCTGCCGGAACTCCGCAAAGGTCTAAGAGCTCCATGGAATCCTCTCCGGTATCTCCGGGGTGTTTCGTGATCCATTTTTTTAAAGCGCTGATGTCAAACCCTTCGGGAAGCCTGTATTCGATGCCCCTCCGGCTGCGCCGCGCATGGAAGTCGTGCTGTTTTTTCAGCGCCATTATCGTTTCCTCTATGGTGTCGAACAATGGGAAATTGAGGTTTTGCTTTATCTGCGAAATGGTCTTCGACAGTCCGAACAGGCACACCGCCAGCGGTTTGCCGGACGAGAGCATCGTCCCGGTCGCCTCTGCGGAAATATCGGTATGGAACATCTTGTAGAACACATCCTCTCCGCGCGGCATATGGGGCCATTGACTCACGTACATGGCGCCGTCGACGTTCTCGTTATGCATTACCGAGTAGAATATATGCGCCTGCAGATTGGGGTCATAGATGTCGCCCATGTCAAGCGGGTTGGAGAAATTGATGACCCCGGCGTTGGAAAAGCCTTTCAGGCTGTCGTAGAATTTTTCACCCGGGTCCGCGAATTGAAAGCCGCTCTTCTGGCACAGGTCGGCCATCATGACGGTTATGCCGCCGGCGGGGCTCATCATCATCAATCTATTCCCCTTCATGGGGGGGAGCTCGAAGGCCTTGGACACGGAGATGATCTCGTTTAAATGAGACACGCGCAGTATGTCGGCGCGTTCGAACGCCGAATCGATGATCTCATCGTCGTTTGAAAGGGCTGCGGTATGGCTCATGGCCGCCCTTTGTCCGGCCGCGGTGTTGTTCGCTTTAAGAATTATGATCGGCTTGTCGATTTTCTCCGCCGCCTGAAGGAGCTCTTTGCCCCGCGGAATGCTTTCCAGGTACATGCAGATGATCTTCGTGTCCGGGTCGCGGCCGAAATATTCCAGAAAGTCCACTTCATCGAGATCGAGCTTGTTTCCGATGCTCGCAAATTTCGCCATTCCCAGGTTCTCATCGGTCATGAAGTTCCAGAGCATGAGCCCGATCCCGCCGCTCTGGGCGATGATTGAAAGCCCTCCCTTGGGAGGCGGGAAGGACGGGACGAACGGGAGGCACAGGCCGTTGGCCGTGTTGGCCACGGTCACGCCGTTCGGCCCGACGAAGCGGATGCCGTGTTTCCGCGTCTTTTCCAGCAACAGGTCCGCAAGGTTTTGGCCTTCCTGGTTGAGCTCGTTGAAGCCGCCGCTCGGTATCGCCATTCTCCGTACCCCGAATTCACCGCATTCGTCCACAATACCGGGGATAAATTTGGCAGGCACCAGGGCGTAAACCAGATCGGGAACGATGGGGAGATCCTTGACGCTTTTGTACATCCGTATACCCTCAACCTCGACGTCCTCGGACTTGGGATTTACCCCGAATATCCTTCCTTTGTATCCCCACCTGATCAGATTCTCCAGAACCAGCCTTGGGATGTTGCTTGTTTTGGATGACAGGCCTACGATCGCCAGCGATTCAGGGTAGAATAATTTTTCCACGGTGTTCTCCTGTTTCCGAATGGTTTTTCATGAAAATTTCAGGACTTCTTGAAGAGAGGACAATTGCAGTATCCGTTTGATATTTTCCGAGCTGTTGATAATCACGAGGGTTTTGCCGTTTTCCTTGAGTTTCTTCATCAATGTCAATAAGGCCCGAATGCCGGATGAATCAATGTAGTGCGCAGCAGCCAGATCAATCCGGACGTTCTTATTGTAATTGAGGATATTCTCGATCTCATCAGTGAAAGGCCGTATCGTTGTGGATTCGATGTTCCCCTCGATGCTTACGAGCACCATGTCGTTGGATTTTTGGATTGTAATGTTCATCTCCACCCCCGGTTAATCCGGTCTTTGAAGCGCCCGCAGCCTTGAATGAAACGCCGTTTCATGGCATTGAGTGATAAATAATATAAATAATAAGGGGGGATATTTATGTCAACCAAAGTACGGTCCGGCCATTATATTATTATTTGATTCGTTGTCTGCCCGAGCTCCGGAAAAAAATTCAATTGACATCCGGCGTATAACGCTTTTGATAGTTACCATTCCCCTGTATAGTGCGTATGAATAATTTACGGTATATCCATTTTATTGTACTGACCGCGCTTTCATTCTACGCCTGTTCAAGGAGCGGCAAAGTTATAATAAGCTTTACCGGCGATATCATGATGCATATTCCGGTTAAGACCTGCGCCCTTTCCCGTAATAAGATAGACGATAACACCAAGAAATCCCTCAACAACAGAGGCTTTGATTTCCTCTTCCAGAGGATTAAAGGTTCTCTCCGGAGCTCGGACATCGCGGTCGGCAACATGGAGTTTCCCGTGTCCCCGCCCTTTGAGGGCAAGCCGAAAATTTTCAATTGCCATCCGGATGTTATTCCCGCAATGAAAGAGGCCGGCTTTACCATCCTCCATATCGGCAATAACCATATTCTCGACCAGGGTGAGCAGGGGGTCATCCATACGATGGAGTTTATCCGGAACAGCCGTCTGGACTATCTCGGCGTTGCCGCTGATGAGCCGGCTGCACGGGCGGGGATCGTCAAGGATATTCATGGAATCAGGGTCGGTTTTATCGGTTATGCCGGATACCTGAATTACCCGATGCCGAAAAAACAGAAGAGGTTTCATCTGAACTGGTTCTATGATAAGGACAACGTCGAGCGCGATATTGACGGGATGCGGAAACGGTGCGATTATCTGGTCATGGTCGTGCATACGGGCGTTGAATATAATTCCCGCCCCCGCTCAATGGATACTGCTATCATGAAGTCGTACATCAACCGCGGGGTTGACCTTATTATAGGTCATCATCCGCACCTGCTCCAGCCGGCTGAAAAGGTTACGGCGTCCGATGGGAGGGTCTGTTATATTTTTTATTCGCTCGGGAATTTCATCTCCAACCAGGACGCAAAGGCGCAGTTTTATGTCAACGGCGCGGGTTTAACAACCAGGGACTCAATAATTCTCCGCTGCATACTGTCGCATTCCGGCTCAAGCGGGAGGCCTATAGTCCGGTTTGAGATTGAGCCGATCCTTACGATCAATGAAAGGGGCCACGGATCGCAGATAATACAGACTGTATCCGTCAAAGAAGAAATAGAAAGCCTCAAAAAAAGGTACGCCCGTGCCGATGAAATAGAAAGGGTTGACATAAACAGGAGGATACTGAATCTGTACCAAAAATCGAGGGCTATAAAGGCATGGTTTCTTATGAATGCCGGCGGCACGGAAATAACATTTACAGAATAACAGCGTATGGGTGATAAATTAAAACTATCGAGACGATCGATAAAGGGGCATGAGTTCATCGATATCTCCGGGGATATCATGGCTGACGGTTCAAAGGAGATCGTGAAATTTGTTAAAAAGGCCGTTGCCGGAAGAGACAGGGACGTATATCTTAATTTTGACGGGGTTCGGCACGTCAACAGTTCGGCCTTGTCCCAGATCATGCAATTGGTGCGGGATTTATCCGCAAAAAAAATCAACATTCTGCTTATGAATGTGAATGAGAAGATCATGAGCCTTATCAAAATCGCCGGGCTGCATAACTTTTTTAAATTTGTCAGCGACGAGGCCGCGCTCATCGATAAGATAGACAAAGAGACGCAAACGTAAAGTCTCGAGCCCCGCTCATCCCAGGATTAACTCGCAAAGCTTTCCGGTCCGTATAACCGGCGGTGCTTCGATTTTGTGAGGAAGATCGGCTCCTGAGAAAATGATATACGGATAAAGCTCGCGGATGATATGTTCGGGCAGCAGTCGGTCGAGAATCAGGGTATTGACCTCTGCGGAGAGTCCTGAAAGAATAGCGGGAACATTATCCTTATTGAATGCCCTATCCCCCTTTTCGTTGTAAATCCGCACCTCCCTGAAGAGAATCAGATGAATGCCGCCAAGGTCGATATATACCTGTATCGAGTTGCCGCAGCCGTCTGAATCCTGGACATCCATGATGGAGATTCTATCCTGACGGAGTCCGGTAAATTCCGCGATAAGCCGCTTTTCCTCCAGGGCAAGCTCCATGCCCAGGCGGGAGATGTATATCGTTGCCCCGGATATCGCGCAGGGTATCCCTGAAAATATCGGTGCGCGTTTTGCCTCTTGCGGATAGATTCGCGATTCGAGAGCCCCGCCGCCTGATCCATAAAAGCCGAAGCGCCGCAGCGTAAGGCTTGCGTAGAAACCGAGCTGTTCCAGCGCTTTCAGGAGGAATTCCTTGACGAATCCGGTCGGGTACGAGAGCACTGAGTGAGTGACGCCTCTCTGGTATAGTATCGACCTGACCTTGTTATAGAAGAGCGCCGGCATCAGAAATAAAAGAATCTCCACTGATGATGAGAAGGGGGCTGATTCGAGACGATAAATGCCTGATTGAGCCTTGTGCGGCTCAAATACAATGGATTCGTTTCTGGGAAAGAGCATCCCCGCGCCGATTGAAGACACCGCAGCCGCAATATCGTCGAAAAGCGGCAGGTATTCCGGATTGCGCTCCAGAAACGCACGGCCGCGAAGAATGTGCACCGGCCTGTTTTTAAGCAGGGCGAGCGACAGGGCCTGGCGGATCAGGAGCCAGTCGATATCCGTAAAATCGATTTCGAGCATATTAAACGATCTTAAATGATTTAAATGGGCGAATTGCAAAAAAATTTTGACAGGATGAACAGGATTAACGAGGCTTGCCGGAAAAAGCAAGAATTTCATGTTCACGGCATGAAAAAATTAACAGTCCGGTAATATTTTTTCTTTTTTTTAGTTTACACCGTTTACCGGATTATGTCATATAATCTTACTGGATAATTCAATTTATGGATTATCCATTAAGTCAGCCACGGAGGCACGGAGTTAACTAATTACTCGACTGAGGCGAGTTTTAGTTAAAGTAGTTCCCCTCCCTTGATGGGAGGGGCAAGGGGAGGGTGAGCTTTGGCATACAAAATCATCCGGTTGCTATGAATTAATCACCCCCACCCCGACCCTCCCCCGTCAAGGGGGAGGGAGTAAGAGAATGATTAATCTTACAATCTGGCGGCATATGAAAACTTTAAAAACAAAATTTATTTTCGTTACCGGAGGGGTCTGTTCCTCCCTGGGCAAGGGAATTTCCATTGCATCGCTCGGCCTCCTTCTTGAGGGACGCGGCTACAAGATATCGATCATAAAGATGGATCCGTATATAAACATCGATCCCGGAACCATGAGCCCGTATCAGCACGGGGAGGTGTACGTAACCGAGGACGGTGCTGAAACGGACCTGGACCTGGGCTATTATGAGCGGTTCACCAATGCCGTATATACCCGGAAGAACTCGGTCACAACCGGCCAGATATATTATACGGTAATACAGCGGGAACGGCGCGGGGATTATCTGGGCCGCACGGTACAGGTGATACCCCACATCACCGACGAAATCAAAAGCAGGATATATCACGTAGCCACGAACAATGATCTGGATTTCGTCATGGTGGAGATCGGCGGCACCGTGGGCGATATTGAGTCGATTCCGTTCCTGGAAGCCATCCGCCAGATTCGCCAGGACCTGGGCATAGGCCGGGTTCTGAACGTCCACGTGACCCTGGTGCCGACCATCGCGGTGGCCGGGGAGCTCAAGACCAAGCCCACCCAGCATTCGGTAAAGGAGCTTATGGAGCTCGGGATAATTCCCGATATCCTGCTCTGCCGCTCAAGCCAACAGCTTTCCCCGGAGCTGAAGAGCAAGATAGCCCTGTTCTGCAATGTGACGGAGCGGAACGTCATACCGGCCCTTGATATCAAGGGCTCGATCTATGAAATCCCCTTCATGTTCCACGACAATGATTACGACACGATCGTGCTTGAACATTTTAACATGGAGAAGAAGCGCCTGGCCATATCCGCATGGGACAAGTTCATGAAGTTCCTCTTGAATCCGGAAAAGGGGGTGCGGATCGCCGTAGTCGGCAAGTATATCTCACTTCAAGATTCGTATCGCTCCATTTACGAGGCGATTCTCCACGGCGCTGTGGCGAACAGGGCGCGGCTTGAGATCGTCAGGGTCGATTCAGAGGATATTGAGAAGAATCCTGACGGGATCGGCGATCTGTTTAAAGATATCGACGGCATACTGGTGCCGGGCGGTTTTGGAGACCGGGGGATTGAGGGAAAGATCCTTGCGGTGTCTTATGCGCGCCGGAATCTGATCCCGTTTTTCGGCATATGCCTCGGGCTGCATTGCGCGGTTATTGAATTTGCCCGCAATGTGTGCGGCCGTGCCAATGCCAATTCGCGGGAATTCGATCTTGAGACCAAGGATCCGGTCATATCCCTCCTGGAGGATCAGGAGATCGTACTGGAAAAGGGGGGCACCATGAGGCTCGGCGCTTACCGGTGCGACTTGCAGAAGGGGAGCAGGGTCAGGGAAATCTACGGCAAGGATTCGGTCATGGAGCGGCACCGCCACCGGTATGAATTCACCAACAGATACCGGGAGCTGTTTCAAGCAAACGGCATGTTTTTTGGAGGGATTCATTCTGCCAGCAATCTCATTGAAACCATTGAGATTCCGGATCACCCCTGGTTCATTGCCACGCAATTCCATCCGGAGTTCAAATCGAAACCCATAGAGCCGCACCCTTTGTTTAAGGATTTCATCAGGGCCTCGATTCAAAACAGAAAGAATTAATTTCTTGACTCATCCGTGAATAGGTATCTACTCAACATGTTTTAGGGGAGGTATTAAACAGTCCCGGAATTTATATATACAATAGTAACCGTGGAGAGCAACAATGAGACGATATATCAGAAAGGTTCTCGTGCCGGTAGATGGATCCAAGCCTTCGAAAAAAGCGCTGGAGATGGCAATCGTCATAGCCAAGGAATCGCACGCAAAATTAACGGTGCTGGAAGTGGTCGAGGAGTTCGGGCCGCTTCCCGGATTTTACGGGGCCGCTCCGGAGGGAGTCGACCGCGTAAAATGGCTCTCTGAGCAGAGATTTGAGAACGTCCATCCGATGCTCGATAATGAGAACGTGGAGTGGGACCGGATTGTCGTGGAGGGTTATCCGGCCGACAAGATATGCGAGATCGCGGAAAAGGGAAAGTATGACATGATCGTTATGGGGAGTACGGGCCGCTCAGCAATAAGCCGCTTTCTTATAGGATCAATATCAGACAGGGTGGTTCATCACGCGCATTGCAGTGTATGCGTGGTGAAATAAAAAAAATCGAGTAATGTTGGCCGTTAACGTTATTTTTAGGTAATTTTAAACAGAGGGGACACTATATCTGCTCGGCGGTGATGGATTTTATGACAATATCTCTCCATGCGGGCTTGAAACAGTCGCCCAGACTGGTAATGAACCAGACCTTGAAACAGGCCATTGAGCTCTTACAGCTGTCAACCGTCGAACTGTATGAAAAGATAACCCTGGAGCTTGCTGAAAATCCCCTGCTCGAAGAGGAGGCTCCCGTGTCCGCGCCTTCTATGGATGAATCCGGTCTGGCGCGGGGCGTCGATCATATTTTGGCGGGGGACGAAACGGACCTCTCAACGGTTGAAGAGCGCGAGATCGATTTCTGCGATACAAGCGACAGCGGTACTGTCGACAATGAAGAGATAAATAAAAGAAACAAATACCTGGAGACCCTCATTACCCGTGAAGAGTCCCTGGCAGAGCATCTGCTGTGGCAGGCCCGGCTTGCGGCGCGGACCGAGGCCGACCTCGATCTCTATCAGGTCATTATCACGTCGCTCGATGGGAATGGATTCCTGGGAACTGATTTCCAGCTCTTTATCAAGGAGAGCGGGTATGCGGAGGATGATGTCGGCAGGGCTCTCTCAGCCATTCAGCTCTTTGATCCGGTCGGCTGCGCGGTACCGGGCGTGCGCGAAAGCCTGATCGTCCAGTGCCGGCACTATTTTTCCACGGAAACACTGCTCGTGCGAATTCTGGCCGATTATTTCGAAGAATTTGAGCACCTGGATTACAAGAAGATCGCGCGATCCCTAAACCTTCCCGTAAGCCGCATCATGGAGCAGGGCAAGATCATTCATAACCTGGACCCTTATCCCGGCGCCCATCATTGCAGCGGGGTGATCCGGTATATCATACCCGATGTTGAGGTCAGGCTTGTGGATGGAGAAATCATCGTGAGCCTCAATGACGACTGGATCCCCCCGCTCCGCATCAGTTCCTACTATAAATCCCTTTTAAAGAAAAAAAACATTGAAAAAGAATTGAGGGATTATATTCAGGATAAAATGCAATCGGCCCGGCATCTAATGAAGAATATCGCCAGCAGGCGCAACACCATACTCAGGGTCGCCCGCTCAATCATGGAGCATCAGCGGGAGTTTCTTGCCCGCGGGCCGGGCCATCTCAAGCCCTTGACGCATTCGGATATCGCCGCAGAGGTGGATATGCATGAATCGACCGTGAGCCGGGTAACGAGCAATAAATATGTTCAGACAGCCTGGGGGGCGTTCGATCTGAAATGTTTTTTTGTTTCCCGGATAAAGTCGGGATGCAATGACCTGGATGCATCCTCAGACAAGGTCATGAGGCTCATGAGGGACATCATCGAGCGGGAAGATTCGGGCAGGCCGCACAGCGATGAGGAGATCGTCTCAATACTGGGCAAGGCGGGCGTGCGGGTCGCCCGTCGAACAGTCGCAAAATACCGGGGAATGCTGCATATTCCCCCTTCTCATAAACGAAAGAAAATTAATTTAATCAAGGCGGGGGAGTCGATATGAATATTACGGTAACCGGAAGGCATGTGAATGTCTCGGACAGCCTGAGAGATTATGCCGGAAAAAAAATCACAAAGCTGGATCGATATTTTAACCAGCTCATAGACGCGCATGTTATCCTGAGCGCTGAAAAGCTCGACCATGTTTCAGAGGTCGTGATAAACGGCGACGGGGTCCAGTTTCACGGGAAGGAAAAGGCCGCCGATTTTTTTTCATCCATTGACCTTCTGTTTGAGAAAATGGAGAAGCAGATCAGACGGCATAAGGAAAAGCACCAGATGCACAAGGGCCCGGAAAAGGGCGAGGCGTCCGGCGATTTGACCGGCGTCAAGGAAAAACAGGTGATTCTGCGCCAGGTGAGCGACAAGCCGGTGGACAACGTGGAAGCTTTTCTTCAGATGCGTATCGACAAGAAGGAATTCATACTCTTCAAAAGGGAAATTAACCGGATTGAAGCCGATCCCGCTTCGGCGAATAAGAACTATGCGCTCATATACCGGGACCTTACCGGACTCAAGATGATTGAGGTTCCCGCCGACCGGTCACCGAGCGGCCCGGCAGAAAACAAATACCTGGTGTATGACCTCGCCGTACTGGATGATTCCGTGACGGATCCGAAAATTGAGTTCACGATAAATAATTCCTTTGATGTTCCGAAACTGACGCTTCATGAGGCCCTAGTGGAGATTGAAAAATCCGCTCACCAGTTTCTGCCTTTTTATAACACGGAATCTCAGGTCATCAATGTCATCTACAAGAATGGGAACGCGTACGAGGTCATGGTTCCCGGTTTTTAGAATGGAAGAAAAGATACAGCTGAAAAATTTTTTGGGTGATACCGGGAGCATAGACCTCCAGATACGGCTCGTGGCCGGGAAAGCGGGGCTTGATAAGGAGATCCGCGTGGGAGATATTAACCGGCCCGGACTGACGCTCGCGGGATTTTATGATTTTTTCGCCTACGACCGGATTCAAATATTCGGCCTCGGAGAGTGCGCGTATCTGCGCCAGCTCACGCAGGAAAAAAAAAGAGAGGTGCTGGAAAAGTTCTTCTCGTACAATGTGCTCTGCTGCATATTCACCACGGACGAGGAGCCGGACCGGTTCTTCATCGACTATGCAAATAAGAAGGAAGTTCCTGTTTTCGTCACCAAAAAGGATACCACCAAATTCACCAGCTCGCTCATTTATCTATTAAACGAGGCGCTGGCCCCGTCAGTCAGTATTCATGGGACATTTGTGGATGTTTATGGTGTGGGAGTCCTTCTCATCGGGAAGAGCGGGGTGGGGAAAAGCGAGTGCGCCCTGGAGCTTGTCGAACGGGGGCACCGGTTTATCGCCGACGACGTTGTCATCGTCAAGCGGGTGGATGAATCCATATTGATGGGGAGCGGCTCATCTCTCCTCAAGTATCACATGGAGATTCGGGGGCTGGGGATTATCAATGTGAGTGATATATTCGGCATCCGCTCAATAAAAAACAGGGAGCGTGTGGAACTCGTGGTGGTCATGGAAGAGTGGGAAAAGAATAAGCAATATGACCGGCTGGGGCTTGAAGAGCAGGTGTACACGATTCTGGAAATAAATATTCCGAACATTGTGATTCCGGTCAGGCCGGGGCGGAATATCCCCATTATTGTCGAGACTGCGGCGCTCAATCAGCGTCTGAAAAGGCTCGGCGTCTATTCCGCCCGGGAGCTGGATAAAAATATTCAGGAGTCCCTCAAGAGGAGGGATGCCGGAGAATGACGGAGCGGGAAGTCGTCGTGAAAAGCAATGCCGGCGTGCATGCCCGGCCGGCCATGATGATCGTGAGAGAGGCAATGAAGTATCCGTGCGAAGTGAAGCTCATTAAGGACAACATTGAAGCGGATTGCAAATCCATCATGTCGGTACTGGGACTTGCCATTATCTCCGGAACGAAGCTGATTGTGAGGGCCGACGGCGAGGGGGAGTCAAATGTCGTTGAGTCCATAGTAGCGATGATTGAAAATAACTTCAGATCGAATGAAGAATCTGCTTAAAAAATTAAATCTCTTTACCGATGAAACCCGGATTCAGGACGTCCTCTTCCTGGTGGGAATTTTTGTATTCATCGCAATCCTCATTATCGGCCTCTTCCCCGGAAAGAACGTCATGATCGTGAAAAGCCAGGAGTTCTTCATCTATGCCGTCATGACCGTTCCCCTTGTGGCGGCTCTGTACTTCATCGTCATGTCCCTGCGGCGGCACCTGTATACCGAACCGGCCCAATTCGGCTCAAGCATCCGGAAGAAGATGGCAATGGCGTTTGTGTTCGTGGCCATTCTTCCCTCGCTCCCGATCGTGCTCACTTCAAACTACCTGCTCAATCAGACCCTGTCGGGCCTTATTTTTGACAAGACTTCGCAGGCTCTCACCGAGGCTGTGTCGATGTCAAACGAGCCGGTGGTGCAGATGAAGCTGGGGATACACCGGGAGATGGAAGCGCTTAAGTACCAGCTTGATAACCGGACCCTGTCCGTGGACTTCCGGGAAGGAAGGGAATATCTCCGTTCAATATACACAAAGAAAGGGATGACGCTGTTCATATTTAACTTTTTTCCCGGTGAAAAAGGGAATGCATTGTGGCGGGTCGATCCGGTATCCGAGGATTTCGAGAAAAATTTCATGGATTTTTTCCGGATTGCCGGTTTCGATGACGGCATCAGGATCGATAAGCTCTCCATACAGGAGATTGATTTCCTGGCCGGGTCGCTACGGTATAAACAGTATCTTCTGGTTCTCTGCAAAAACATCCCCGAGGACATAGCGAAGCGCGCTCAAATTTTCACGGATTCCCTTGCCGACCACAAGAGGCTGGCGAATACTATAAATGAATTGAAGTCGAACAGCGGTATGTACCTGTTCGGGCTCATGCTTTTTATCGTCCTTGTTTCAGTACTGATGAGCCTGTATCTTTCAAAGAACATCACCAAACCGGTCTTAAAGCTTTCCGAGGCGGCGCAGGACGTGGCCAAAGGGAATTTCGATGTCTCCCTGTACCGGGAGTCGGAGGATGAGCTGGGGACTCTGTTTAAGTCTTTCAACCGGATGGTATACGAGCTTAACCGGAACCGGAAGATCATCTATCAGAAGCAGCGGCTCGAGGCCTGGCGCGAGATGGCCCGCCAGGTCGTCCATGAAATAAAGAATCCCCTCACCCCGATCAGGCTTTCGGCGGAGCGGATCCGGAAACAGTTTTCAGAAAACCACCCTGATATCAAGAATATAGTTCTGACCGGAACCGAGACGATCATTGAGGAAATCGGCGTGCTCATGAACATACTTTCGGAGTTCACTGAATTCGCCCGCCTGCCCGAGATGAAGCCGATGAAGACCGACATCAACGCCCTGCTCGAAAGCTGCGTAAAATTTTTTTCCAGCCATGAGCAGATACATTTCCATACCATCATCGACAAACAGATACCCGAAATCTATATTGACAAGAGACTGATGAAACAGACACTGAATAATCTGATACAGAACGCGATCGATGCGGTCGGCGTAGAGGGCAATATATTCGTCAACTCCGCCTATGTGGCCGTGAACGGCACCGGTCTTGTGAGAATCATCATCCGCGATGACGGCATCGGGATCAAGGAATTCGACAAGGATAAAATATTCACTCCGGGATTTTCGACCAAGTCTTCAGGCAGGGGGATCGGGCTGGCCATTGTCGAAAAAATCATCATGGAACACCGGGGTGAGATAACCTGCAAATCCGAATACGGGAAGGGAACGGAATTCATCATCGACCTGCCCATCGATACTAATGAAGGACAGAATCATGGCAAAAATACTGATCGTTGACGACGAAATAAACATCATCAAGACCCTGAGCTCCATCCTTACGGATGAGGAGCATATCGTGTACTCAAGCAAAAACGGGGAAGAGGCAAGGGAATTTCTGCGCACCAATGACGTGGATATGGCCATACTGGACGTATGGCTCCCCGACGTTGACGGCATCGACCTGCTTGAGCAGATCAAGAGCCTGTATCCGGACACGGCCGTGATCATGATATCGGGCCACGGCTCCATCGATATCGCGGTGAAATCCACCAAGCTCGGGGCATATGACTTTATCCAGAAGCCGCTGTCCATGGAACGCGTCATCACTTCCGTGAACAACGCCCTCGAGCATATGAGGCTTCGCAAAGAGAACATAAAGCTCCGGAAGGAGTTTCATATCGACGAGGAGATGATCGGGAATTCGCCCCGGATCGATGAGATCAGGGATATCATCGAAACCGCGGCCAAGACCAACGCCCGTGTCTTCATCACCGGGGACAGCGGCACCGGCAAGGAGCTCGTCGCGCGGGCCATCTATTACCGCTCGAAGCGCTCAGACAAGCCTTTTGTCAAGGTGAACTGCGCGGCGATTCCGAACGAGCTCATTGAGAGCGAGCTTTTCGGCCATGAGAAGGGCGCCTTTACCGGAGCGATCAATCGGCGGATGGGCAAGTTCGAGATCGCCAACAAGGGCACCATGTTCCTCGATGAGGTCTGCGACATGAGCGCTTCGGCACAGTCAAAGGTGCTTCGCGTGCTCCAGGAAAACCAGTTCGAGCGGGTCGGCGGGAATGAGACGATTACCGTGGACGTGCGGGTGATCGCCGCGACGAACGTGGACGTTAAAAAGGCGGTGGAGGAAGACACCTTTCGCGAGGACTTGTACTACCGGCTGAACGTCATACCCATACACATGCCGACCCTGGCTGAGCGGATCGAAGATTTTCCCCTGCTGGTAAATTACTTTCTCGAGCGCTTCGCCGAGGAGCACGGGTTGGGGATAAAGCAGATAGACGATGCGGGCATGAAGGATCTCACCCGGCATAGCTGGCCGGGTAACGTGCGGGAGCTTAAAAACGTGATCGAGCGCCTTTCCATCATGGTGCCGGGCGAGTCGATCGGCAGGGATGATATCCGCAAACACCTGGAAGCTTACGACTATGACGATTTCATGACCAAGGACATATCCTCTTTGAAGAAAGCCAGGGAAGAATTTGAGAAGGATTATATCCTCAAGGTGCTGAAGAAGAATGAAAGGAACATCACGCTTGCATCCAAGGAGTTGGGCATAGAGCGAACGAATCTGCACCGGAAGATCAAGCAGTACAATATAAATATCAACAAAATATGATATGGACAAAAATGTTCTCTATCATGACCTGATCGCATTGCTTCAAAATAATTTTCTCCGAAGCCGTCTGCTTCTTTACCGGGGAGAAGCTGAATCCAAACTCCTCTCAGACTGGATTGTGCATGACGCCGATCTCGGCAGGACGCTCGTCGGCATCGAGGACCTGAAGCAATTGATCGAGAAGTGCAACCGGTGCAACGATGCTGAAGACCGAAAGTTCGGCATCGGCAGCGGCGCCAACCGCGTCATGATCATACTCAACGCGCCGCAGCTCGTCAATGTTCTGGAGCGGAAGGTTCATAAAAAGGAGTCCGTGGAACTATTAAAGAAGATGATCCAGGCCGCCAAAATCAAATTCAATGAATGCTACATCACCAATCTGGTGAAATGCGACGTCCGCGATTCCCTGATGAAGCCGAGCCAGGTCGTCAAAAACTGCGAATCGATCATCACTGCTGAAATTGAAATCATGAAACCCCGCATAGCCGTCGTTTTCGGCGATATACTTCCCCTGCAAGATATAATACAGGAATCAAGGGATATCCACTGGTTTAACATCGAGCATCCGATCACCCTCATCAAGAACCCGGAGCTGAAGCGGCAGGCATGGACCACTCTGAAGCTCGTCATGGCCAAAATGAAGGAATTAAATTTTCAATAGGGTATTTAGCGGCTATTTTGTTCCAAGTTTTTTTGACAGCAGGGACTTAACGAGCGAGCCGTCCGCCGTTCCCTTAAGCTCTTTCATGATCTCTCCCATGACCCTGCCGAAATCCTTGTTCGTGATTGTTCCCAGGGCGGAGAGCTTGTTCTCCTTATTGTGGGATGTAATGGTTTTTTCGGCAGGAAAAATTCTGTCAATTATTATTTCTTTCTTATGTCTCCTTTTAAATTGACTTCTCACGTCGTTTCCTGATATTGTCGTGTCATGCCCTCACCCCCTGGCCCCTCTCCCATTAAGGAATGAAAAAAGGAGAGGGGGGAGCAGAAGGATGAAGTGTAGGGAACGGTCGCGACCGTTCCCTACACGATTCGAAAACCCGACTGTAGAGACGCAATGCATTGCGTCTCTACAGTCGGTAGGGTGCGCGGCAGCGCGGGTGAGGGCGAAGAAAGTATATCTATGTTCGCCGACGTTTACATCGGATATCCCCTTGAAGGGAGCTTTACCTACCGCATCCCCGCTGGAATGGATGTTGCAATGGGTAAGCGCGTGATGGTCGACTTCGCCGGCAGGCGCAAGGTCGGGTTTGTCCATCGCGTGCATGACCGGGAGCCGGAGGGATTCGAGGTAAAGGATGTCCAGGAATTGTTGGACCCTGAGCCGATATTCGACCAGAGGCTCCTTGATCTCGCGCATTACGCGGCCGGAACGTATCTGGCGACGACCGGCGAGGCATTGGCCATGGCCCTCCCGTCAGGGCTGCGGCAGTCGAAAAGATACAAAATCCCCTATGAGAAAAAAGAGCCTTCCGGTATAACCTTGAATGACGAGCAGGTCGCGGTCTACAACGAGATCATTGCCTCGGCCGGGAAAGGCGCATTGTCCCATCTCATTTTTGGAATTACCGGCAGCGGCAAAACCGAAATCTACATAGAGACGGCGAAGTATCTGCTGCGCCGGGGGCTTTCGGTGATCTATCTGGTGCCGGAGATATCCTTGTCCTCCATGATCTTCGAGCGGATATACAGCGTGTTCGGCGACGATCTCATCATTTATCACAGCCGTCTGACGCCGAACCAGCGCCTGTATAACTGGATCCGCTTCTACCGGGGCGAGGTGCGTGTGGCTGTCGGCACCAGATCCGCCGTTTTCCTCCAGTGCCCCAGACTGGGCATGATCGTCATCGATGAAGAGCACGACGGCTCGTATAAGGAGCAGAGCGCACCCCGGTACAATGCCCGGCGCATCGCCCTGTACCGAAGCAGGGCTGAAGGTGCGCTGGTAATCATGGGATCAGCCACGCCCGGGATCGAGACCCTGTACGCGTGCGAACGCGGCGCCGTACAGCTTCATACCCTGACAAAGCGCTATGGGAATGCGGCCCTTCCCCTGATAGAAATCGTGAAGCTTAACTCGGCCCGGCCCTCGGCGATCATATCCTCGATCCTTAAGCTCCATACCAAGCGGGCGGTTGACGCGGGGAAGCAGGCGATTTATCTGCTGAACCGGCGGGGATTCGCGCCCATCGTGATATGCAATCAGTGCGGCTGGAGCGTGAAATGCCCCCAGTGCACCATCAGCATGAATTTTCACCGGGACCGGATCATGCGCTGCCACTACTGCGGTCTTCAGCGGAGCGCACCGGTGCGGTGCGGCGCGTGCGGCTCCGAAGATCTGTCAAAGCTCGGATCAGGCACCCAGAGGATCGAGGATATCATCTCAGCCGCATTTAAGGGATTCCGTATTTTCCGCCTTGACCAGGATTCCTCCCGCAAAAAGGATACGGTTCCCGACCTTATCGGGAAGATGAACCGGGGCGAGGTTGATATTCTTTTGGGAACTCAGCTTGTTGCAAAGGGATTCGATTTTCACAACATCATCCTGGTGGGCGTCCTGCTTGCCGATATCGGCATGAACCTTCCCGATTTCCGCTCGTCCGAGCGGATCTTTTCGCTCCTGCTGCAGGCGGCAGGCCGTTCCGGCAGGGGCCAGTCTCCCGGGAGGGTCATCATACAGACGCTGAACGACGAGAATCCGCTGTTTAAATTCATTTCGTCGCAGGATTACCGCGGATTTTATGAATCAGAGCTCAAGGTCCGGAAGATGCTTCGGTATCCCCCCTTTTCCCGCATGGCGCGCTTGCTGGTGCGCGGAAAAAATGAAGTCCGGGTAGAATCGTCCATCAAGAGCCTCCGGCTCGCGCTGGAGGAACATATTAAAACAAAGAATGATGCGATAAGTATACTCGGCCCTTCATCAGCTCCCTTGGGCAAGATCGGGGGAAACTACCGGCATCATATAATCCTGAAGTCCGAGGGTTTGGCCCCGCTGCGCAGCGCCATACTGGCATCGCGGGATGCCGTTTCCGGGAGGGACGTTTATCTGGAGATCGATATCGATCCGGTCGACCTACTGTAGCGCCTTTCTGCCGCCGAGCTCGATATTTATGATCGTGTCCAGTACCTCGGCAGGCCGGAACCCGTCGATCTTCCGGTTGCTGATAAATATGGTCGGAGTGCCGTTAATGCCGAGCTTGTTCGCCAACTTAATATGCTCTTCAAGCTGGCGTGCGGTTTTGGCGGAATTCATTAAAATCCGGAATTTTCCGCTGTCGATGCCCCTGCGCTCCCCCGTGTCCATGAGCTTAAGAACATCAAGAGGCTTTTGAGAATCGTATGCGTGGTCAAGGCTCTGGTATTGTGAAAAGTGCTTTTTCATATAGTGCTCTAAAATTCCCGCCTCGGATGCTGCAAGGAACGCCCGTGATGCCGTGCATGAGTTTCTATATATGGTTCGGGACAAGGCAGGATTGCACCCTCTATCAAGGGGGAAGTTATAGTAGATTATTTTTATTTTGTTTTTATATTTCGATAAAAGGAATTCCTCGACGAGATAGAATTTGTAACAGTAGCTGCATAAAAAATCGCTGAATACAATGATCGAGAGTTCAGCTTTCGGGTTTCCTACCGCCATCCCGGTGTCCGGGAACTTTGCTTTTTCCACCGGTTGATTATAGAAATCTGTTATATATCCGGTGATCTGCCGGGCTGATAGTTTTTGATCATCAGCGGACCGGGATAGTGCTGTTTTCAGTTTCACGATTTGTGCAGTGGAGAATATAGAAAAGGGGAGGAGAAAAGCAAAGAGCACGAAGGATGCATAAAACGCCTTGCGGTCCGCGGGCGCTTTTTCTGCTGAAAAGATCTCTCTGTACAATCCCGGCAAAGACCAGTTTTCCCCGGCTTTCATCTTTCGGTGCCAGATTATAAGCAGGGCCAGAATGCCCAGGTTGATGAGATAGGTCGCCAGGCAGAGCCAGCAGGGTAATTTTACCGCAATGAGTACAATGCCCAGGGCGATATCCGCGGCGACCGCCACAGCCGACAGCGGCAGAAGCGACGCCAGGGAGTAAGCATAATACCGGCCGTCTGCGTAATCGGCGATCAGGATAATAAAAAGAACCAGCAGGTAATAGACAAGGCCATAGGAGGCCACCGGCATCCCGAACAGGGTCGAATAATCCGACTCCGCCAGGGCCCGGCAGGGATTGGCAAGCCCGTCGCCGCAGAACAGGCGGCTTATTGAGCTGTCCGGATTATAGTGCTGAAAGATCAGAATTCCCGAAATGATGGCGCCCGCGGCCGACAGGCTGAAGATTCCGTACACGAATTTTTTCATGGGCTAAACCTGCTTTAATAATATTTTTTGACCGCCCTACACCCGTATCATTGGATCAGTGAGCTTCTGGTGCTCTTCCAGGGCGAAGCGGTCGGTCATGCCGGCGATGTAGTCGGTGGCGGTACGGATGACGCCGTACCGGAAAAATTTTTTCTGGTAGTCGTGCGGCAGGGTGTCCGGATGCTCCGTATAAATCTGAAAGAGGTCCCGCACGACCTTTCCCGCCTTGATGGTCATGCGCGCGACCCGGAAATGCTGGTACAGATTGTCCATGAGGTATTTTTTAAGCTCAGCCGTAGCCGATCCGATCTCCGGGGAAAAGGCGACCAGCTTCTCCGTCGCCGTGGTCACGTCGCCGTAGCTTTTGACGGAGTATTGCTCGATCCGCCCCACCGTGTTTGCTATCAGATCCGACGCCAGAAGGTCTATGATCGACCTGATCACCCCCATTATTCTGATTTTCGCGTCGCCCTTGGCCTCATGAACGTACCGCCTCTCGCCCAACGACCAGATGGAGAGCTTTTTCACGTCGTTTAAGGATAGTATCCCGGACGAGAGGCCGTCGTCAAGGTCATGGTTGTTGTACGCTATCTCGTCCGCCAGGTCGATGATCTGGGCCTCCATCGAGGGCCGGGTTTCCGGGGAGAAGTCTTTCGCGTCGGGATGGTCATGGGCTGTGGTATGCTTGATGATCCCCTCCCGCGTCTCCCAGGTGAGGTTTAATCCGCTGAAGTCGGGGTAGCTTTTTTCCAGCTCATCAACGACCCTGAGGCTCTGGCGGTTGTGCTCGAATCCGCCGTGATCTTTCAGGAGCTCGTTAAGCTCCCGCTCGCCCGCATGGCCGAACGGGGTATGCCCCAGGTCATGGGCGAGGGCGATGCTTTCAGCCAGATCCTCGTTGAGCCGCAGCGCCCGCGCGATGCTCCTCGATATCTGGGCCACCTCGATGGTGTGGGTAAGCCGTGTGCGGTAATGGTCGCCTTCATGGTTTATGAATACCTGGGTCTTATACTCAAGCCTTCTGAAGGCGCGGGAATGTATGATTCTCTCCCTGTCCCGCTGGAATTCGGTGCGGTAGGGGTGGGGATTTTCAGCGTACTTTCTTCCCGGGGAATTCGCCGACAGGGCGGCGTAGGGGGCGAGACTTTTTTTTTCTATCTCTTGAAGATAGACTCTATCGACCCGCATCATCAATCTCTGCCCAGCTCTTTTTCGTATTCCTGCGTCGCCACCTTGCGGTTCATCCGTATCTCTTCGTTACCCGGGTCTTCATCGACGCCCCGCGTGAAGGCCTGGAGGGCCTTTTTGTACTCCCGTTTCTTAAAGTAGCATTTGCCGATATTGTTATACGCGTCGGCAATGAGCTTGGAGTCATTGGATCCCTTGATGACCTGGTAGAAGGTATCCATGGCGCTGTCATATCGCTCTTTCTTCATGTAGATGATGCCGAGGGCCAGAAGTGCCTGCGGGTCTTCGGGCTTCATGAGGAGGGCTTTCCTGATCAGGCTTATCGACGCCTCCATGCTCTCTTCCCCCGTGCCGGTCTTGGATATGAGCACCCCCCTGTTGATTAAGGCTTTCCGTGCCTGGTCGGAGTTCGGATCGATGTCGATCACTTTTTTATAGGCGTTCATCGCGTATTCATAATTGCCCCGCTTGTAATAAATCGTGCCCATCTTGAAGTGCGGCTCCTGTATGTTGGGCCACCGGCCGATTATGCGCTGATACTCCATCTCCGCAAGGTCAAAGTAGCCCCGCTCGTAATAATAATCCGCGATGGCCGTAAGCGGCTTTGGGTCATCGGGCGCAAGCTGTGCCGCCTGCTTCCACGCCTTGATGGCGAGCTCGGGCTTGCCCGCGTGCTTGTACGCGATCCCGATGTTCAGGAAGACCGCATGATCCTTGGGACTTATGGCCAGGGCTTTTTCGTAAGCCTCGACCGCCTCGTCGAAGCGCTGGGCGTCATCCAGGATATTCCCCATGTTCAGATAGGCCACCCGGGCGTTTTCCGTGGCCGGCTCTATCGCGGTGATCTGCCGGTATGCGTCAAAGGCCTTGTCAAGCTCGCCCTTTTCGTAGTATATTTTCGCGATCTGCGACAGGATCTTCACGTTCCGCTCGTTGTTCTTTCTTATTCTGCCGTAGATATCGAGGCTCTTGTCGTAATTTTTAAGATTCAGATATTCCTCGCCGATCTTTTCCAAAAGAGCGGCATTTTTTTCTCCCAGTTGTTCCGCTCTGGAAAGCTCCTCCATCGCCTCCTCGCGCTTGCCCAGCTTCAGATACGCAATGCCGAGATTATACCGGTTGACGGCGTCATTCGGCCTTATGGACGCCGCCTCTTTCAGATATTTCCGGGCCTCTTCGTAATTCTTCCGCTCTATGTATATCGTGCCCAGCCGGGAGTATGCGCGGTGGGCGACCTCGCCGATCCGGTCGACGGCTCCCGCCTTCTTGAAGTATTCCATGGCTGCGAACTCGTCTCCCTTGGCCATGAGCGCCGATCCCATATTGTAAAGCACCGCCGGATTCTCCGGCGTTTTATCCAGTATCCCCTGGTACTGGCTTATGGCCTCGTCGTACATCCCCTTTTCAAAATATATGTCCCCCATGAGTTTTTTGGACCCGGCGTCGTCGGATTTCAGCGATGATGACTTCTGAGCGCTCTCTAGGGCTTTATCGAAATCCTTTTTATGACGGTAGGCCAGGGAGAGATTTTTGAAAATATCCGGATTTTTATTATCGTAGGTCTGCGCCCGGGTGTAATAGTCAATGGCTTTGTCATAATCCCCCTTGTCGTCGCTTATCATGCCCAGATAGGTGAGGGCGATTGCCTTGTCGCGGTCCGATGCCGCTGACTCCACGATCTCGTTGAATTCCGTTATAGCGTCCGCCAGGTACCCCCGGGCATAGCTCTCCCTTCCGCGAACGATATGGACATTGTCGGACTTGAGGTTGTCGGTCCCGCGGGCGACCTCATCAAAGGGGGCATTGGGGTTCGCGGGGGATTGGGTCAGGGTTTCCGGCTTGTTATAGAAGAACTTCGTCAGAATCAGGATACCGGCCAATAGCGCTGCCGTTATAAGGGAGAGTATGACGAGGGGAATTATCGGCCTGACTTCAATTTTTTTTTTGCCCCTTCCCTCATCAGCGATCTCGATCCCGCTGATTCTGTTTTTTTCAAGCCGCGCTTCATCCCGCTCCATGAATCCGGGACCCGGTGGGTTTTTTTTCTCGCCGATCACTGCAGTTTTACATCCTCCGCAAGCTCATGCTTTCGTACGGCATCCAGGATGCCGTTTATGAATTGCCCGGAGCTTTCGCCCCCGTATATCTTGCCCAGCTCTATTCCCTCGTTAATGGTGACGACAACGGGAATATCCTTCAAATAGAGCATTGCATATAGGGAAAGCCTGAGTATCGACTTGTCAATCAGGCTGAGCCGCTCGAATTTCCAGTTCTTTGAATGCTTAATAATAAGCTCGTCGATCTCATCCATGTGCTCGACTGACCCGTTTATCAGGGTTACGGCGAACTCGCGGATATTGTCGGGAATTTTTTTGTCAACCCATTGGAGTTTCAACAATTCTTCGATCGGGGTATCGGACAGCTCATACATATACAGACCCTGAAGGGCATACTCTCTGGCTTTTCTTCTATGGCCCATTATTCAATGCGTTTGTATAAATTTGCCATTTCAATCGCGGACATGGCAGCGTCAAAGCCCTTGTTTCCCGATTTCGCGCCCGCCCGCTCGATTGCCTGCTCTATCGTATCGGTAGTCAGCACGCCGTATATCACCGGGATTTTGGAGCTCAGGCCGAGGCTTGCTATCCCCTTGGACACTTCCGACGCGACATAGTCGAAATGCGGGGTCGCGCCCCGAATGACCGCGCCGAGGCATAATACGGCGTCGTATTTATTTGAAGAAGCTATAATTTTGGCGACCGCCGGGATCTCAAATGAGCCGGGGACCCACGCAATGGTGATATTCCCTTCGTCGGCGTTGTGGCGTTTCAAACAGTCTAACGCCCCGCTGAGAAGCTTATTGGTGATGAATTCATTGAATCGGGATACGACAACCGCTATCTTTAATCCGGTCGCGTCGATTTTGCCTTCCAGTAATTTCATGTTTTGCGCCTTTTTTATAGTACGATTGTGCCCTCACTTGAGGAGAAATTTGTGAGAAGTCAAGTCTTTTTGTAAGGATTCGGAAAAAAGGGGATGTATGCGTGGCATGTTTCCGATGACGAGCTGGCAAAGAGAAAGGCTAACTGGAAATCCTTCAGGCGGGAACTGCCTGAGGGATTCACCACGGGGTGATATGAATGAGATCTGAAGGAAAAGCAGAGACAATCGATGACGAGGGGTGCCTTATTTTACTTGATGATAATGGAACACGGAAAAAGATCACAAACGGGGATGTGACGCTGAGGGTGTAGGATTTTACATAAAAATACTTTTTATAAATAATCCAAAGGGCTTTTTATCCTGTTTTTATATTCAAGTATTACATGCGTATATATATCATCGTGGTTTCTATTTGTCTATGCCCCAATAATTCCTGCACCACTCTAATTTCTTTTATAATAATGAAAAAAAATAATGGTATCTAAAAAAATGGAAAATTATTTAATAAGATAAAAGAAACCATTATTTTTTTGTTGATAAAACTTCCAAGCCTTCACAAAAATTAAGAACAAGGGCGCTCAAGCGGACGGTAAAAGCACCGCCGCTTAGCTTATGGCGTTATAGCTCCTCTGTAAAGTCATATTCTGAACTATGATCAATAAGCACAATGGCCTTTTATGTTTCAGGAGTTACTATTATCCTTGCAAATTCAACTGTGAGGTTCTATGGGAAGAATAATTGATTTGAACCTGTGGAAAAGCCTTGACGAAATTCAAAATAGAAAGCTAATTAGCCAAAAGATGCTATTGGCATCGCTATACCTTACTTCATATGAGATACTTAAGTCGTCAATTATCGAGCAGGTTCACGACTATTACCAGATTGGTTATCAGCAAGGCCGCGGAAAAGAATATAATCCCCTATATGAGACTGAGGTGCGTTCAAAGGTAAAGGATGGCAAGGATATACTGATAGCTTCAGCACTTTGGCTAGTAAGTATGGAAGCTCTTACTGAAGAAGATGTTGAATCCATAAGAGATGTTCGACAACATAGAAATGAAATTGCTCATGAGCTTCATGAAATACTTTTCTACAGTAATAGGAGTGTAAGGATTGAACTAATCAAAACAATTAGAAACTTAGTCTATAAAGCAGATTCTTGGTGGATAAGAAACGTTGAAATACCATTCCATAATAGCATTGCAGATAAGCCGATACCTGAAAACGAAATCAATGATGTTTTTTCAGGCCCAGTTATCATTTTAGATTTGATTATTGATCACGCATTTAAAACAATTAGCGGATAATATATGGCCCAATGTGCAACAAGCTTATTTAATCACCAAATAGATCCTGGTCGAATCAAAACGAGGAGCTATAACATGGCGCTGGAGCTGACCGCGTAGCTGCCAGTTGAATAGATTCATTATCATTGCCTATAGGAATGGGCAGCCTGGTTCGGCGCGGCAGCTCAGCTTAGCGTTAGGAGTTCCGGAGAAGTTCTGTGCGCATCAATATCACCAGCGCAGGTGAGTTCGAGCGGCTTCTCGACGCGCTCTGCGATGAAGCGGTTACCGCTTCCATTCATTTTCGGCTGTACAAAGATCTCGAAGCAGCCCGGTCCGAGTTCGCAACAGCGTTCCACCAATCATGGACGTTCTGGTCGCTGACCTTCCAATCTCATTGGGACACGACGCTTTTCCGTCTCTGCAAGATCTATGACCAGCACACGACTTCTGTTACCCGCGCTTCAAAGTGAACCGGATCGCGGCTCAAAATGAACCGGTTATTTTATGAAAACAATTACCTCACATTTTGC
>Ga0154758_126_pt2 | contig 24991 bp, 22 predicted proteins | sample Rifle2008BG16ft_FD_105766 | JGI IMG/M metagenome (GOLD analysis project Ga0154758, IMG submission 105766) | Spirochaetes bacterium RBG_16_49_21
TTATCTCCTTCCGGAAATGCATGTTTAAGACTATTTGATACCAGCTCATTGAGAATAAGACCACAGGGAATCGCGTCATCAATGCCAAGATGAATCTCTTCCGCCTCGATTTTTATTGTTATCTCTTGCCGCTTGTACATAGAGCAAAGATTATCAATAAGTTTTGGAATAAATTCCCCAAAATCTATATCAGCATACATCGTGTATCTGTATAAGTCATTGTGAATAAGACCCATAGTCTCTATGCGGCTTACACTATCTTTAAACAAATCAACAGATTCAGGATCCTTGACATTTTGTAATTGAAGGTTTAACATGCTATTAATAAGCTGCATGTTGTTTCTAACCCGGTGATGTATTTCCTTTATTAGAATTTCTTTTTCTTTGATTGAAGCCTTGATCTTTTCTTCAGCATTTTTTATTTCTGTCATATCCCTGAATGATTCTACAGCCCCGATGATATTCCCCTGTATGTCATATAGAATTGATGACGTCGCCCAGATATGAATATTTTTTTCTTCTGTTGATGTAAGAAACCTGCCGGCAATGAGTATATCTTCAGTTCTTTGAAAAAAGTCATATTCTTTTTCAATTTCCGTATCAGGCTTTAGCATAAGATCAACAAGCAAGGGCCCCTTATAGCCATAAAACGGCACGGCGTTTTCATATTCCCCTTTCCCAATAATATCTTGCGATTTTACATTGGATATTTTTTCTAAAGCTTTGTTCCATAAATAAACTTTTCCATTAACATCGATAACAAACGTTGGATCTGGAAGATTGTTTATTATAGTAAATAATAAATGTTCAAAATTTTTTACTGTTAACTCGTTTAGCTTTTTATCAGTTATATTTTTAACGCAGACAAGTCTGGCCGGCTTACCTTCCCACGCCGTTGTTATTGAAGTAATTTTTACAAAAACAAGACGGCCCTTTTTGCTTACTATACGGAAGATTAAATCATCCGGCAATCCTTCATTTTTGGCTTTTTTAATCTGAAACTCAGTAACTTTTTCTCTGTCGTCAACATGAATAAAATCAAAAATATTTTTATAGCATACATCATTTGTTGAATACCCTAAATCCGCAAGAGGCTCTTCCTTTTTTATCGTACACAAGAACAATGGTATCTTCCTTTTCAACTCCAAGCTTCCTTCTCATCTCTCCTTTCGGATCAATGAGGAGTAAAGGGTCTATACCCGGGTCGGATTTTCTTTTCATTTCGCTGAGAGCTTTCCCTTTAAAGGAACTGGGAGACATATCTTGAAGGAAAATCAACCGCCCTTTATTTCTATGTTTCATCGCTTTAAGATATTTAGCCCAGTCTTCTTGCTCTTTTTTATTACTTAAAATAGGAGCTGTAACGACGAAGACCGCTCCATTTTTTAATATATCTTTTCTGGTAAAGGCCTTTCCTCGAGGATCTTTTAATGAAAATTCAGGAAGATCTTTCCCCGTATGCGCGCCCTTTTTTTCTGAAGTCCTGTTTCCACACGCCGTAGAACAAACGACCACCGCCATGCAGATAAGGAGAATAATACTTTTAGGACAATGCATAGAATAAAACCTCCCATCCGCTTATCTGCTCTTATCTAAAGTTGGAATTGAACGGCACGAATCGGTGCGTCAGCCGCCAATGCCGAATCCGGCTGAAATGTCAGGCATCGGCAGCTTTTTTCTGCGCATTTTACCGATGCAATTATTTCTTGGAGTCTTTTGCTACATTCTTCATTTTTTGACCGGCCTTTTCAATCTTCTGGCCGGCTTTGTCAACCGCCGTATTAATCTTCTGGCCTGCTTTGTCGACCGCCTGATCGATTTCCCTGCCGACGTCCTCGGCCGGTGTTCCCTTTTTCTTGCAGTCGGAAATTCCGACAACCAGGGCGCTCACTGCCAACGCTGCGATAACACTCTTGCTAATTTTTATCATTTGGTATCTCCTTTTTAATATTTTATATATACGGTTTTTCGCTTCCCGGACAAAACAAATCCGTACGGCAACATAACTTCTTAACCGCCGCCCGGCGGCATTTTCGAGAAAAACAATTCCAGCGACTCAAGGCCTCTTGCTGAGGCGTCGAGGCCTATGGCGGGCGCAACGGTTGACAATTGAAATTTATTTTTAATTATTAGTTTTGTCAAATACATAATTATGGATGACCTGTCGGCAGATCTTTACCGCAGCCGGTATCCTCCTTGACAGAAAGATATTTGCGTGCAATGAATGTATCAATTTAATCAATAGGAATTACGTCATAATGGACCCATATGAAATTTTGGGAGTATCAAGAACCGCATCGGATGATGAAATAAAAAAAGCATATCGGAATTTAGCAAAAAAATATCATCCGGATTTAAACCCGAATAATAAAGAAGCGGAACAAAAATTCAAAAAGATCAGCGTCGCATATAGCCTGATCGGAACAAAAGAGGCGCGGGAAAAATTTGAAAAGGGCGAATTAGACGAACAGGCTGCTGAAGCACGCTTCAGATCCGGTCCCTTTTATCATGAATCCCAAGACGAGGGCGGACGATATACCTATTACTATGAAGGCGACAATAAAGACATTTTTGAGTCTTTCTTTTCGGGGTTCGCGGGCAAAAGCGGACAGATTGATATGCCGGGTCAGGACCATCTTTATAAAATGGAGATAGATTTAAAAGACGTGGTGCTAGGCGCGGAACGGGAGATCATGCTCGCGGGAGGGAAAAGATTAAAAGTCAAAATACCGGCAGGTATTGAGGAAGGCGCTAAATTAAAATTTAAAGAACAGGGCGGACCCGGGATCGGAAAAGGCAAACCGGGAGACGCGTATGTTGAAATATCTTTTAAATCTTCAAAAGAATTTAAAAAAACCGGAAGTGATATTGAGATTGAAATTCCAATAAGTCTTGATGAAGCCGTTAATGGATTAAAAATTAAAGTCCCGACCATAGATGGTGCTGTTTTGCTGACTATACCGCCTGGTGCCAATACAGGTACAAAACTTCGAATAAAAGAAAAAGGCCTGCCGCGTAAACACGGGAAAGGCCGGGGTGATCAAATTGTCGTTTTAAAAGTTGTGCTGCCTGAAAAAACCGATTCTGAATTCAATGAGTTTATTAAAAAATGGAGTAACAATCATCCCTATAACCCACGAGAAAAATCTATATCCTAGGTACATACCATATGAAAGAAAAACATATATATGAAATAACTGAAATTATCGAATTATATCAGCTTAACGAGGTTTTTATTTATGAATGTATTGAAAGAGAATGGATTATACCCTCTAATACTGAAGAAAAACTTCTCGATCAGGAGGATATAGCACGGATACTTCTCATAAAAGATTTAAAAGAGGAATTAGGGGTTAATGACGAATCAATTCCGATAATTTTACATTTGATCGACCAGATACACTGGCTTAAATCGCGATTATCGCAGTATATGAAGTCAATAGGATGAGTATGTCAAATAACCGGTTCTGAATGGGGCGTATTTTTCTATATGGTAATATATAAAACCTTTATTTTTACAACCTGCCGCCTGATCAACCTGTCTTTATTATCAATAAATAATCTTTCTTAATAATGCGATTATCCGCACCGGAAGTGATTACAGGAAAGAACGCGATAGGGAATTATCACCCTCACAAAAAAATACGGTAATGCACGCGTTGAAGCAGCTTGCCGACGTGCACTTCTCTTCGATGCACCCCGCTATGATGCTGTAAAAAGAATTCTTACTAAAAACCTGGATACTCTACACGAGAAAGAACCGGTTGACTCGCACGGGCAACGTTTATTCACCTTTGCGCGGCAGGCCGGATATTTCAATATATCTATTACAAATAAGGAGGATATTCATGAACGAAATGGCGCAACTCAAACCAAAACTTAACCGGCTGAAGATGTCCGGCATACTCGAACAACTCGATCTCCGGATCAGGCAGGCCGAGGAGGGTCACCTGGGATATTCCGAATTCCTGTTGTCCCTTTTCCAGGATGAGATTGAACGGCGGGACTTCAAGGTGCTCACGAGCCGCCTCAAAAAAAGTGGCCTTGATCCCCGGATGACCCTTGAGACTTTCGATTTCCGCTTTAACGCGCATATCCATGAACCGCTTGTGCGGGAACTTGCGACCTCGTCCTTCGTCGGGCGCTCGGAAAATGTTTTTCTTGTCGGTCCTTCCGGAGTTGGTAAAACTCATCTCGCTATGGCCCTGGGCCACGAAGCTTGCCGACGCGGCATCGACGTCCTCTTCCGCCGTACCTTTTCTTTACTCAAATGGCTCGGCAGCGGCCGGGCTGATGGTACATTTGACCGGAAACTTAAAAACATTGCGGATGTTCCCCTTCTTATCCTCGATGATTTCGGCCTCAATGATCTTGATCCGACACATCAAAATGACCTTTATGAGCTCATCTGCGGCCGTTATGAATCGACGTCTACCATTATTACCTCGAATCGGAACTTCGCGGAATGGTTGTCGGTTTTTGAAAATCCGCTGATTGGAAGCGCCGCTATGGATCGGCTTGTTCATAAGGCTATTAAAGTCGTTATTGAAGAAAAGTTATCGTCTCGATGCTTTTGCCGCTAAAAATCAACTTTCATCGTTGACAAAAAATATGGATACGTGATGAAGTTTTAATGACGGGATGGGGGGTCGTTTTCATTGCCGACCTGGGGTCATTTTGAGTGCCGGTTAACATTTGGTCAGCCAAATTTAAAAATCCATTAATTCCCCATCCGCCGGAATCATCACTTTGCCGGATAACCCTTCTTTTGAAACAGCGTCTCTCAGTATATCACGAGTTGTTAAACAATGATTGAAGGCATCCAAATGCACGGCAATGACCTTGCCGGGCGCGGTTCCTATAAAATCCAGCAGCTCACTTACAGGCATCAGAATAGGTCTGCCAAGATCAAGGACCGCTGTTCCTGCATTTACTATTGAAATATCAGGCCGAAGGTCGTTAAGTACATGCCTGACGGTTTGAGTCATAACAGTATCGCCGCTGATGTAAATAGTTTTGTCTCCCGCCGGTTCAATGAAATATCCTGTTCCGGGCCCCATGAACTTTCCGATTAAACCGTATCCATGCGCGGTAGGAAAGCAGGTAATGCTCCCTGTCAGAAATTCATTTCTCTGATTAATTTTAAGGGGTATTGTATTGATGCGGCGCCGTCTCAGAAACGGACCGTCAAGGTAGTTGCAATATACAGGGACCTGTTTCTGCGCCAGCAGGCGAATTCCTGATTTATCAAGATGATCAAAATGTCCATAACGGCAATGAGTAATGAGTCCGGATGTTATTTGACCTAATACGGACCCCGAGTCCGGGGGTAAATCAACAATAGGATTAAGCCGGGGCCTCTTGCGAAAAAGTGTATATGGCGGCAAACTGCCTTTTGGGTTCAGGCAGGGATCTACTAAAATTCTATGTGTATTGGAATGAATAATCATGCATGCATTTCGGATGTGTTGTATTTTCATAGATCAACCTTTTGCCTACTAATCTGATTCATGCATATCCATGTATTCTTGCGCGGTAATGACCCTTAAGCTTCCCTTCGCATAATCTTTCTTGTTTCTCGTTACTATGAAATCGATCCCGTGTTTTTCTGCGGCATAGTACTGCATGGCATCTTCAAAATCTGAAAATTCCGAATCAAGCGCCGAATCTACGATCTTTGCGTCCATCGGCAATATTGACAGCTTTTTACGCAGGGATTTCACGGCCCTTCTTGATTTTGCTTTGCTTGAGTGCTTTGTGATTATGTAATCAACGTTTGCCAGCACTATCGGTGTTGTAAACGCCGCGACTTTTTTTTCCGCGATAATCGCCATCAAGGCCGCCGCTTCCGCATGGTTTTCCCGCCGCGCAAGCAAATCAATTATGATGTCGGAATCTATGAATAGGCTATTCATGAAGCGCCTTATTTGCGCGGTGCCGCCGGTATTCCTTCTTAATGTCAAGGCTGCCGGGAATTTTAATGATTCCAACGAGCTCCTCGATTTCTTGAGGTATTCCTACCTTCGTTTTGTTTGGATTCTTTGCAGTAAGGTATTTGAAGTATTTTTCAACCATTCCCGAAAGAGTTTCTTTGTGGCGTTCAGCGTAGCTTTTGGCCTGGTTAATGACCGTTTCGTCAAGGAGCAGCGTCAATTTTTTGTTCATAGGATACACCCCATGGTATTTATACGTATAAAATATATATCAATTCATACGTATAGTCAATTACTTAATTAAATTTCGGAAATATCCTTGCCGAGCCCCCCAACCCCCCGGAGGGGGGCTAAAAAAATACTTATGGAATCTATTGCATGTTTAATAAATGAAAATAAGTCCCCCTCCGGGGGATTTAGGGGGCGAACCGTTAGAATCATTTTATGCGGTCACATCATTTGTCCCCGAAATATAATTCACGCCCGTACAGTACTCCTTATGATTCTTATGGGCTGGAGGTATAACGCTAAAGCTCAGACGCCCTGCTATGCGACGTCTTCTGGAGCGCCTTGTTGGGGGCTTGTGCTTCTCATAGTTTAGGAAAGCATGCCCAATGGGACACTTTAATCGAAGAACTGACCCGGCGTTCGGACCGTGTTCGGCTCACTGGCAGATCGAGAAATACCTTTTAAATTCTGCAAGCGATGGCTTGCCTGACCTCCATCAGATTAAACTACTACCTAACACCGGAACTCAGCGGCGATTATTCGCCCGTCCGCCGGAGTGTTTTGTCAGGCGTTTGGTTGTTCGTGTTAAATCAAGCAATGAACGCAATGCATCATTTACTGCGGCTGAATCAACAAATACCTTGGCCACATCAGGCTCAAGCATGACAACATTAGCACCTTCTTCTAAAATGCGTTTGTGATACTTGCCTCGGATAGCTTTTGAATAATCAAAATCGTATTCAGGGCGTAATTCATCACTGATTTTTTTTTCCTTAGTTTTCATGTCGTTTCCTTTCGTGCACGGTTGCAGGCCGTGCGCTGATAATACGTATTGTTTTTCCTCTCTCGGTATGTGATACTACAAGCAAATGACCATGTTATTAGGCATTTCTTAATTGTCTCAAAAGGTTATCATAATCACCATGTGAACCAATCCAGAACCATATTATCTGTCTATCTTGCTCTATTCCAACAGCCCTGTAATCCTTTGTGATTCGCAGTGAGAATATAGGTCGGGTCGAATGTATACGTTTGAAATGAAGACCAGGATGGTAAGGATCATTCCTGAACATCCTGTATGCTTTTTTCGCTTCTTTTTTTATCTGTTCCGGTATTTCCCTGTAGCATTTCCAGAAACGGTCGGTTGTTCGGGACGTCATAAGTCTTTTATGCTTAAAGTTTTTATCTTTCCCTGTTTATATGTTGCAATGGCCTCGTCAGCAAGCTTATCCAGAATATCTTCGGATCCGGCAAAAATCTTCTCCCATTTTCTTTCTGCTTCCAGTTCCTCCAGTACCCACTTCGCCAAGGCATTCTGCTCAACTTCAGGAAGTTTAGATGCTTCTTTAAAAGCTCTTTCCAACAAATTCGTCATCTTTTACCTCTATTGCATTAGAGATCATTTATATTTTATGGGCACCTCTAAAAATTAAATTTTTCATCATAAGGAAACTTCAAAAAACATTTTATTGATGTTTCCTTGTGGGCACATTTAAAGTAAAAACTGCTTTTTTTTCTTTTTCTTTATAATGACAAAAGCAGTTTTTGAGGTGCCCATAAAAACAATGAAAAAATCTGATTTTAACATCGAAAGTGCCCAAGGAATCATCCAAATTTTATTTTTAGAGATTCCCTTATATCAAAATAGCATATAATATATAAACAGAACAACCATTTTTTCATATTATTTATATTTAATAATATAATAAGCGATACCGGATAAGAAGCAATTTCTGGATGTTAATGTTAAGATGATCTATTACCTTAAGCAGTGAATGCATAACGACGAAGCTAACCAGCGTGCTGCCTTTGAGCGCATCCGGTTAAGCGACTTGTTATACCTCCATAGCCTACCCATTTGATTCATGCATATCTATGTATTCTTGCGCGGTAACGACTTTGGTCAGCCAAATTTAAAAATCCATTAATTCCCCATCCGCCGGAATCATCACTTTGCCGGATAACCCTTCTTTTGAAACAGCGTCTCTCAATATATCACGAGTTGTTAAACAATGATTGAAGGCATCCAAGTGCACGGCAATGACCTTACCGGGCGCGGTTCGTATGAAATCCAGCAGCTCATTTATAGGCATAAGAATAGGTCTGCCAAAATCAAGGACCGCTGTTCCCGCATTTAATATTGAAATATCAGGCCGAAGGTCGTTAAGTACATGGCGAACAGTTTGAGTCATAACAGTATCGCCGCTTATGTAAATAGTTTTGTCTCCCGCCGGTTCAATGAAATACCCTGTTCCGGGCCCCATCAGCTTACCGATTAGACCGTATCCATGCGCGGTAGGAAAGCAGGTAATGCTCCCTGTCAGAAATTCATTTCTTCGATTAATTTTAAGGGGGATGGTATTGATGCGGCGGCGTCTCAGATACGGACCATCAAGGTAGTTGCAATATACAGGGACCTGTTTCTTCGCCAGCAGGCGAATTCCTGATTTATCAAGATGATCAAAATGTCCATAACGGCAATGTGTAATGAGTCCGGATGTTATTTGATTTAATACGGGTTCCGAGTCCGGGGGCAAATCAACAATAGGGTTAAGCCGGGGCCTCTTGCGAAAAAGCGTATACGGCGGTAAACTGCCTTTTGAGTTCAGGCAGGGATCTACTAAAATTCTATGCGCATTGGAATGAATAATCATGCATGCATTTCGGATATGTTGTATTTTCATAAATCAACCTTTAAGAGTAGAGTGAACCATTTGTAAACACAACACTGAGCTAATATCAAGTCCTTTAAGGGTCGTCCCTGGTGTGTTTTTCAACCATTCCAGACCCACATATGCCGGGCCTGGCCCGATTTCCAACGCCGGGCCTTTTATTGTCCCGCTCTTAATAATATCCCCGGTTTCAATCCAACCCTTATCTCTAAGCTTTCTTTGCATTTGATCATAGATTTTTACAGGAAATTTTCCCTGGATACCTTGTTGCGTTTCAGTAACTCTTGGTCGCGGCATTTTATTTCCTCAGGTTGAAATGGTCCGAAATATGAGGGCGGCGGTGTTACTGCAATCAAAATTTGCTAGAGCGATTTGTTATGTTACACGCAGCTTGTGCTTGTCCTCAATAAGCCTTCCCATTCAGAGCATTAGACGAAATCTCAAAATGGTTTCGGTTCTCATGCGTTTTCCAAGCGGCGCTTCTGAAGTAGCAGGCATTGGCAAGTATCTATTCTGGCTGGGTAATTGACGCTCACTTTTACTAGTAAGTCTCAGTCCGGACAATGATGCTGCTTTGATCAACGCGTCTGAATTCCTAATATAGACACCCTTGATACAGGAGTTGCCTATCACAAAAACGGCCTTCCCGTCAGGTTTCAACACGCGCCTTACTTCAGATGCCATCATTAACAAATCATTCGAGTAACGGTCAATCATTGCTCTTTGCCTATCCGGCAGTGCATCTATTTTTCCCATTGCCTTCCTCACTATTTCAGTTGGTATACGCTGCTTCGTCGAGGCTAGGCTACGTTCAGCACCAATGCTGTTTGAGCGAATCAGTCTAAGGTCTGACAAGCGATAGCCTAACCAGACAAGTGAAAGACGGTGACCACGCATGTAGTCAATAGCGTTTAGATATGGAGGTGAGGTGAGAACCAAGTCAATTGTGCAGTCTCGAATGTCTTTGAGTGATCTGGCGTCACCTCTCTGCACGGTTACCGTTCCGTTCAAAGCCGTCATTGAAAGCTGGTGGAGAATTTGACGTACAGAGGATGTAAACGCGCTGAACACATCGAAATCTACTTTTTGGGCAACTTTGTGGGGCCGACTGTGAGATACATCTCTTGCGAGCGAAGCACCCTCGTTCTTCGTGATGATTATTCGGCTTAAGGATAGCTTAAGTATGTTAATTGCCGTACGAATCCTGTAGCGTTGCGTACTTTGTTCCAATCGGAATAGTTGCTCGGCTATCTGCCTTAAGTGTGAACGTTGGGGCTGCGCGAACCAAAAATTAATGAATGATTGAGTCTCATCATCTTGATCTATCCAAGGGAGTGTTATTTGCGTTCTTGGTTGCCTGCATCGCTCCAGCACCTTCTTAACAAGCTGTTCGACTTTAGCCGCATCCACTATGGAAGTGGAAACATCAGACATCAAAACCGCAAGGGGATCAAAATCGAATCCGATGGCAGTATGACCTAACCTCGATGCTTCGCGAATCACTGTTCCGGATCCCATCATAGGATCTAGAACCACACTACCAGTATTTAGTGATTTCAATGAAGAAATGGCAAGTTCAGGAGCCATTCGAGCGGGGAAAGGATGAATTGACCTAATCAATTGGGTCTCCGTTATCTTCTACCTCGAGTGGATCATCACTGTGCAATTTGTCAAGTTGAACTCGAACAGCTTCTGCTACACGGTCCGAACTGGCGTTGACGAATATTTTGTCATTGTCGACACCAACAAGGTCAGGAATCAGAATCGAAAGACCGCGAGCAAGTGATCTGACGTCATCTTCTTTGACTGTAACTGCTTTCAACTTCTCACGGCATTCATATGCAATGGTACTTGCCTGTAGAACATCCGGGACTTTCCCCTTTAAGTTATCAAGAGCCTGGAGAAACGTATCGATAGTGAGTGGCCTTTGATGTATCAGCCATGATTCAAGGTCAGTCACCCATTGTGCTGTCTCATCTGGCGTATAGACATCAAATAGTTCCTTGAGTTTTGTCAAAGGAATTGCTCCATAAGTTACGGTATATTCCAATAATTTGCCAAGATCTTTAGCTGTAATTGGAGTCACCTTTTGTTGAATGCAACGAGTAGCAATTGCGCCATCACTGTATCCAGGCGCAATGACAAGAGCATAATTTGCATTATACCGTTTGCGATGCTCCACTACTCCGTCAAGTTTAATGTTACCTGTTTGAGCCACCTCATGTTTTGACGACTTGGCGTCAAAAGAGAAACTATATAACGCTGGATGAGGGTCTTCAGGAGTTGGTGTACTTAATGTTGGGGAAGTAAAAGCTTTTGCAATGCCTTCTGGTTCTCCTGGCTTCGCCAAATCCTGAACTTGAAAACCAAGATAGCGTAGTGAATCTGACACAACAGCTTCCAACAGCTTACTTTTGTCGCTTTCATGCTGCATCTGAAGAAGAAGTTTAGCAATATAGGTTCCAGAACGACGGCGTTGCATTGCCCTAAACCGCATTAGGCGATCGCGATAGCTACGTATACTTTCAAGCTGAGATGGCGGTACACCGATATCGAGCGCATAAACATCAGATAGTAAGTTCACCATCGCAATCGTCCTCATGAGTTCCTTTTCTGCCTTAGTTCTCGAGTGCTCCATAACGAAAGGATGATTCCTGTTGACAATAATGCTACTATCAGATAATCTGAACTTAACAAAGCTCTCATCATTCATATTTTCATATTTCACTTCACCCAAGGCATTTTTGATGTTATCAGTGGTTTCTGCTTGCCATGATCTCATCTTTTCTTCGCGATTGGTTATGCCTGACTCGTCAAATAAATCAGTAATTGTCGCTTTAGTGCGAAGCGCATCTGAGACAACGTTTGTTAGAGGCTTTAGCGACAGCACGCCGAGTGATTGGACAAGCACATCTCCGCCATCGGGCATTTTTGCGTTTTGATCATTGTCGTAACGAGTTCTCGCCTTATTGAATACCCTGCGTAAAAATGCCCGGAAGATCTTGAGCTCCCGTTTTTGTCTAAATTGCTCTCTGTTAGTAGTTAGGAAATCATTCAACCCATCAGCGCGTACGGTCATGCGAAAACATGCCCATGCAGCATGACTGAGATTCTTTTCACCAAAACTCGGATCGGTTTGATTGACCACTCGGCCAAGGACATTCACATGGAAGCCATTTGAGGCACCGCGTACCTCACTCTTCCCCTCTGAAATTTTATTACAAAAAAGGCGTGCCCGTCCAGTGATCCTCCCTATGCCGGGCAGGTCGACGAATGGCGTGGGTTCTATCCCTGAAGCTATATCAATTTTCGTTTCTTTTTGCTCAACAGAAGCGTCGACATTTGAAGTTGAGCTACCAACAGTCTCAACGTCCTCCTCCTCATATGATGTATCGTCGTCTTCTTCGATGGTTACTGAATCGATACCAAGGTCTGGTCCAAGAATCCATTCTTCCATTATTGGCTCATTGATTTTGGAGGAGACGAGCAAATCGTCATTTAGAGTAATTGCCATCTCACTTCCAAAGGGTAATGCAGCCTGAAGCATACGTTTGAGAATCCCTATTTTGAGTTGCCTACCTGTTTGCTTGAGGTCTGAGAGAACAACCAATGTCCACGTTTGTGAGAAGGGACGTTCAAGTTTAGATTTTGGGGAACCGAATTCGTCCTCGCCTAATTGATCCTCTGGCGGTGGGACACCACGCCGTATTAGGTCGAAAATTACCTTACCGTCATATATGTTTAAAAGTGCTTCCTCCACTTCTTTCTCACTGACCTCATATAGCGTTAATTGTAGCTCGCTTATCAATCGATCCTCAGATGCTCCCCTTTGTCGATCGATGTCCCCATAATCCATGGTGACACGTCGAATTATTCCATCTGTCGACTTGCAGATATATGTCAGCTTTTTAGCCAGTACATATGTAGCAAGTTTCCCGATACCGAACTTGCCAATGATTTTCCGACCATACTGCTCTGTCTTTCCACTTTTTGGTGAGTATGCAATGTGCCATAATTGGCGAAGTCCCTCATCATTCATTGATTCTCCATTGTCAAGCACGCACATTGTTGCTTCTTGTTCGTTAAGATCTTTGGAGACACGAACGTCTACTCGATTTGCCCCCGCGTCCCATCCATTGGATATAAGTTCTTCAAATGCCTTCTGTGGTGAAGAGTAGAGTTGTTCACTGAAGTGTTCAAGAAAGCGAGTACTTAACTCAACAGGTATTTTTCCAGACTCTTTTCCGATTGTTTCAGGAGTTGGTTTTGTAGTGCCTGCTGATATAGTTTGAGTTTTAGCCATGTTATTAGATCCCTTGATTCGTTTGCGTTTCATACGACTTACCTATGTCTGCAACATCTCAAGCTACTTGGCACCTAACAATTATTATACAGAAATTCCATAATTCCGCACTATTTATAAAAGAGTTTTATAAAAATGTCAACAGAAATCGTTTATTAATTATAGAATAAGCAGGTATCTTTTTATTCACCGCTTATAATCACAATATTAAGAACATTGCATATCACTCAATTTTAATATCTAATGATGGAGAAGGAAGCCCCCCTCCGGGGGGTTAGGGGGGCCGGGGCTTTGTAACTAAAACTTAACCTTCTTATAAAAAATCCTTTTAGCAATCTCCGCCGCAATAATGTAAACCGCCACGATCAGCAATAAAAGTAAATACGTAGAAAAGCCCAGCGGGCTGAATCCAAAAACATTTCCAAGCGGTGTGAATGGCACAATCAACGTTATAGCAACAATCGACAGCGTCGCTATCAACAGAAATTTCCCCGGCCTGCTCCTGAAAAAAGGCTTCCGGCTTCGAATTACCAGCACAATGAGTGATGCTGAAACAACCGACTCCAGGAACCAGGCGGTCCTGAACTGACCTTCCGTGGCATGAAGGACGAGCAAAAGCAGGCCGAAGGTCAGGTAGTCGAACACAGAACTTACCAGGCCGAAGGTGATCATAAACTTGCGGATGGCTTTGATGTCCCAGCGCCGGGGATGGTCGACCATTTCGTCATCCACCCTATCGGTAGCGATCGTCATTTCCGGGAAATCGGTCATCAAATTGGTGAGCAAAACCTGCTTGGGAAGCAATGGAAGAAACGGGATCAAGAGAGAGACCCCCGCCATGCTGAACATGTTCCCGAAATTGGCGCTTGTGGCCATAAACACATATTTCAATGTATTGGCAAAGGTCATTCGTCCTTCGCGCACGCCCTCCACCAGAACGCCCAGGTCTTTTTCGAGCAATACGATATCGGCTGCATCCTTGGCGACATCGGCGGCGGTATCAACAGAAATTCCAACATCGGCTGCATGGAGCGCTGAGGCGTCATTGATGCCGTCGCCCATATATCCGACAACGTTCCCGGCCTTTCGGATGGCGATAATGATCCGCTCTTTCTGGTTGGGCTCTATTTCGGCAAAAATATCCACCTGACCCACACAACTAAGCAGGGCGCCGTCACTCATGGTGTGGAGGTCCGGGCCGGTTATAATGGCCGTGTTGGCCAGCCCCATCTTGCGGCTGAGGTTGGCCGCGACAAGGCGGTTATCGCCGGTGATGATCTTGAGTGAAACACCGAGTTTTTTCAAGGCGGCAATGGTCTCAGCGATATGCGGCTTTGGCGGATCAAAAAGGGTCAGGAACCCCAAAAACGTCATGCCTGTCTCATCGCTTTTGTTTATGAGCGATTCCGACGGCATATTTTTATATGCAATGCCCAGGGTGCGAAAGCCCTGATTGCTTAACTCTTCAAAATGTTTTTGGATCTGGTCACGCACCGATGCGATTTCAATTATAGTTCCCTCTTTAGTTTCCGCTAATGAACACACATCGAGTATATTAGCCAGCGCGCCTTTGGTTACCATAAAATGCGCATCGCCATGGGTGACCGCTATGCTCAAGCGTTTTCGAAAAAAATCATAGGGGATCTCGTCCTTTTTCCGGTATTCCGACAGGTCGAGCGTGCGATAGGCACGGATGGCTTCATCGATAGGGTTCGTAAAGCCGGTTTCGTAACAGGCATTGAGATACGCGAACAGAAAGACTTTATCGCTCGAAGCCCCATTCACATCAAGCGCTGATTCCACCCGCACGCTTCCCAGGGTAAGGGTCCCGGTTTTATCGGAGCATATTACGTTCATACTGCCGAAGTTCTCGATGGAAGCAAGCCGCTTGACGATCACTTTCTTTTGGGCCATCTTTTTGGCGCCATGCGCAAGATTGATGCTGATGATCGCGGGCAATAACTGAGGGGTCAGCCCGACCGCGAGCGCCATGGAAAAAAGAAAAGAGTCCAGGACGGGCCGGTGCAAATAAACGTTGACGGCAAAAATGATGACGACCAGCACAAGCGTGACTTCCCCGAGAAAATAACCGAACCTTCGGATGCCGTGTTCAAATTCCGTTTCCGGCGGCTTGAGCTTAAGCCGTTCCGAAACCTTGCCGAACTCGGTTTCTTTGCCGGTGCCTATTACCAACGCCTTTGCATCGCCGCTTACGATATGGGTCCCCATCCATACGGTGTTTGTCCGTTGCGCGAGGGCGGTATCGGCGGGTAATACCGAAACGGCCTTTTCAACCGGGAACGTTTCTCCCGTGAGCATGGCTTCATCCACAAAAACATCTTTCGATTCAAGAAGCAGGCAGTCTCCCGGAACAATGTCCCCGGCGTTCAGGACAACGATATCGCCCGGCACGATATCTTCAACGGGAATTTCCTGCTGGTTCCCGTCGCGGAGTACCGCCGCTTTAATTTGCACCATGGCGAGTAATTTCTCCACGGCATTAGACGCGCTGTGCTCCTGCCAAAAACCAAGAAGTCCGCTTATAATGACAATGGTAAGAATGATCGAAGCATCGACCGGGTCATGCAAAAACAACGACAATCCCGTTGCAAATAAAAGAATGAGAATGATCGGGCTCTTGAACTGGGCTATAAGGAGCGTCAATGCATCCGACCGTTTCGGTGGTTTCAGGCGATTTGCGCCATAGCGCATGAGCCGCTTTTGGGCTTCATCGGTTGTAAGACCGCTGGCCGTTGCCTCGAGCCTGGTAAGCATTTCTGTAGCGGAGAGACTCCAGAAGGATTGATTGTCCTGATTCATGGTTATTTTGAGTATTCTCGAAATTTTTAATCTGAGCCGGGATCATTCGCAGCTTGACAAGACTGCCGGTGGAAGGCTTCTCGAAATTGTGTCTACTTTTCTTTAAATCGTAGCCGGACCTTTGCCGCAATCTGACGGTCCGTCATCTTGTCAACGGTTTCAATAACATCAACGTGCCCGGAAAAATTTTTTCTTCCGAGACGTTTTTCGAGCTCGCCCTTTGCCTCACCCGGACCAAATATCTGAATAGTTTCTGCATCATGAATATAGGCAACGACCTCATCGTAGTATCGGTTGAGATGGTTCGCATATTTCCGGTCGCGCTGGTCTTCCGCCGTGGCCTGCAGTCGTCCATCAGTGCTCACGGAATGAGGACCGCCAGAGAACCGGACGTGTTTCTCGATATTCGATGTTATTTCTTTTGTTTCCTCTCCTTTTTCCGTGATAATTACAATGACCGCCTTACTATGATCGATCCATAATCCCACTTCTTTTTTCATGGGTTCCTCCTCTGTCTTCTCGATGTACCCAAAACATTGGCATAAAAAAACATGTTGTGAAAAACCTCTGGATGGCAGAAGGCCGCTTGAAGTCTGAACCACTGTCCGGCGGCATTTTCGAGAAAAACAATCTCAGCGTTCAAGGCTCCTAAGCGGATTTTCCTTTTTTCAGGCTGGCAATGGTCTCCGCGATGTTTGGCTTTGGCGGATCAAAAAGGGTCAGGAACCTTGAAAGCGTCATGCCTGTCCCATCACTTTTGTTTATGAGCGCTTTCGATGACTTTTTTTTATAAGCGATTCCCAGGGTGCGAAGGCCCTGGTTGCTTAACTCTACAAAGTCTTTCTGAATTTGGTCCCGCACCGAGGCGATTTCAATTATAGCTCCCTCATTAGTTTCCGCGAATGAGCATACATCGAGTATGTTAGCAAGTGCGACTTTGCGAGAATATGATACGACTTTGAGGACAGCCCCATGACAAATTAGTCAATCGCCGAAATCTTTTCCCGATGCAGCACCCTTGCCGCCGATCGTTTTCGCCTTTTCAACGATTTGTTCCTTTGTCCATTCTTTGGGATCCTCGAGCCGGGATACCTTGGGCCCCAGATCGTATGAATTGGCCTTGAGTATGGCCTCAATGGCGAGCGGCGCCGTGTCCTTTGAGTTGAGCACGTTCACGATCATGTTGTACACGAAGTCCTCAACCCCCTTCACCATCCGCTCGCGCACCTCCACCGGCAGGCCGGTGAGCCGGTTCTCAAAGGGAAGGTTGAGCTTCTTGTAATCCCCCGCCTTGAAGCCCTTCTCCCCGGCGTAGGCCGCCATCTCGGCCCACATCTCCTCGGTCGCGCCCGCGCCTTTTACCTTTTTGAAATTTTTATTCTCGTCCAGGATCGCGTTGCCGTAATCATTGACCTCAAGCCCCCATGAGATCATCTGGAGCGCGGTGGCCACGTTCGCCTTGGTGGTGTTGGTCTTGGCCGCTATCTGGCGCAGCCGCTCGGAGCTGTTTCCGGACGTGCCGTGCTGGGCGCCGGAGACTTTATACTTTTCGACCGCCTTGTGTATGGCCGCGGTCAGATCCACCTGAATGCCGGACGCGCTCTCCTCTATGCCGTGGGTGGTGCCGTTGTTCAGGGCTATCCAGTCGGGAAAGATATCGTGCGCGTTCAGTCCCTGGATCAGGAAGAGCGCCTCTTCAGGGGTGGAGAGCCCCTCCTTTCCCTTGATCTCGCCCACCTCGGTCTCCAGGCCCGCCCATTTGGGCACAAAGGGATTGAGCTCGATGCTCGCCAGCAGGCTCCGGTCGTCGGGCAGGTGCGAGGAGTCGATCGCGATCGAGGTTATGCCCGCGTCGAACATGCTCGGTATCTCCGTCTTGGCTGAGGCTATATCCTTATCATTCTGTATCGTGTAGTGGTCTGCGTGGATCGCGACCGGCACCGTAATGCCGAGCTCATTGTAGGCAGCGTCCACCAGTGTGGCCATAGTCCAGTAGTTCACGGCGCAGTAGGCCTTTGCTCCCCCCTCCGATTTCGCGATCTCTATGATAATCGCGGCATTGGCGCGCTGGGCGGCCCGAAGCGCCCCGCGGAGGACGAAGCTGTTCCGGGCGTTGGCGGCTATGGCGATGGCGTGCCCCTTTGTCAGCATGCCCCGATCTATTACCTTGCCGCTTACCAGCAGGGCTTTGGAATTGGGAAAGAGCTTTGTAATGTTCGGCGGCCGTCCGACCTCCAGGGCTTTATTAAAGTCTTTGTCGATTTTTGACATGGGTCTTCCTCCTATCGTATATCATTTCCCCGAGAAAATCCATTGCACCGAAAAGTCACGCTCATCCTTCAGGTTTCGATTTTATTCCGGGCCCGTCAAGTCTTAAAGAAGTCGACCTGTTGCGATAGATCGGATGCGATGCCGGAAAGCACCTCGGCGTTTGCCGCAGCCTCCTCGGAGCCGGTCGCGTGTCTCTGCGTCATATCGTTTATATTCGTTACCGACTTGACTATCTCCTCAGCCGCGATTTTTTGCTCCTCGGTCGCCGTCCGGATCTCGTTTGACCTGCCCTTCACCTTCTCCGCTTCCTCGTTAACGGTCTCATTGGTGGCGAGCTGTTCCACCATGTTCTGATATATAAGGTTCATCATCCGGCTGATGGATTCAACCCCCTCGATGATATCGCTGATTACCTTGACGGCGGTCGTCACATTGGTGAAGCCGCCGCGGATCTCCTCGTTGTTGACCCGTATCAGGCTGTCTATATCCTTCAGGCTCGAAGCGGTCTGGTCCGCGAGCTTCGATATCTCGTCCGCCACAACGGCGAATCCGCGTCCCGCCTCCCCGGCCCGGGCCGCCTCGATGGCCGCGTTGAGCGCGAGCAGGTTCACCTGCCCGGATATGTTGTTTATTATTTCGATGATATTGGTCATCTCCTTGGTCCTCTCGTCGATCGTCGACATGCTCCTGTTCATGACCTGAAGAAACTCCTCGCCGGTCTTCGCCTTGAGCGATATGTCATGCGTAAGGTTCAATGTCTCCTTCACCCTTCCCCCCATGGCGTTGATCGTGTCCGACAGCTCCCGCATCCGATCCGTCAGCGCGGTGAGGCTCTGGAATTGATCGTTGGCACCATCGCTCACGTGCTCCATTCCGGAATAAACCTCCTCCACCGTGGACATGATCTCTTCAGCGGAAGCCGCCTGTTTCTGGGCGTTGTCGGTAAAGCCTATCGCGGATGTCGACATCTCGTCGGACGCCGAGGCGAGCTGGAGAGCGCTGTCCTTGACTTTTTTTACCACGTCGCATATCTTGACAAGTACCGCATCGAGGTGTTCGCCGATGTCTCCGATCTCGCTCCGGGCGTCGATCCCGGTTCTGACGCACAGGTTGCCGGTGGATAATTCCTTGATGGTGCTTATGATTTTCTGTATCGGTTTCATCATCTTCCCGAAGGCATAGTAGGCGACAAATATCGTGGCGATTATGAATACCACGGCCGACGCCAGATAAAAGATCACCATCTTGTTTAAGGATGAGAAAGCATATCCCCGGTCCACCTCAATAAGAAAGACCCATTCAAAATAACTGTACCATTTCCATAACCCGATGACCGGCGTTCCGAGATGGCTGGTGTATTGAGCAGTGCCTGAGCGGCCGGTCTTCAGGCATTCGGTTATGCTGGTTACCAGCAGGCCGGATGACGGATCAATGAGCCGGTATCCCGCTTCTTCTGCCGAGATATCTTTCTGTAAGTAACGCTGCCGCGCCGCTTCCACGCTGTCCGCTATCGCGGCTTTTTTGTTTTGAAATCCGCCGGAGGAGGAGAGGAGCCTTCCGCTCCCATCCACGATGTAGGCGTATCCGCCCTCGCCCAGGTCGATGAGGTTCAATGAATCATCCAGTATCACCAGATTGATATAGGCGATCACGAATCCTGCGATATCCCCCTGTTCGTTGGGCCGCTCGTACACCGGACAGCTTACCGGCTGGCTGAAGGTTCGCGATGTCTCTATGCTGCTGATGAGGGCGGGGTGGATGGAGATCTCTGTGGTCTCCTTGATCTGGGAAAACAATCCGGTGGATGATTCCGACCAAGAGGGATCGGTGGCATAGCAGACCCGACCGCGCCGGTCCATCAGGGCGATCCCGTTGTATGCTGCCTGGACATGGATAGAGGAATCAAAACTATTCTTAAGCTTGTTCAAATCATTCGGCAAAAGCCTCCCCCGGCCGTTGCACTGGTTTGCGGCATTGATGGTTTCGGGGGATTGCGAAATTTTTTCGATTCTCTCGATTCTGCCGCTCATCCAGTCCTCAATAACCTCAAATTGTTTATTGGCGATCTGCATATAGTTATGCTCGATAATCTCCTTGATGAAGCGCCTGTTTATCGTATAGTTGATCAACAGAAAAAGGATCAGTATTGAAAGGGTAAAGGCGAGCATAAATACGATGATGCTCTTCTTCTTCCCGAAAATGAGCGACGGCTTGATGCTGAAAATTTTAAAATCAATCTTCATGGCGCACCTCGAATATGACTGTTGTAACCCGCGGACGACCGGCCTTTCAAGCGAAGATATCTATTGCCTCGTTATCTTATGGCACCTGCTGCAGCCCAGCGGCCCTGATAATTTCCTATGGCAGCCAAGGCATTGTTGATGAAAAGCCCCTTTAAGATTTATGATCGCCGCCTGGTCCCGGATCAGATGGCATTGGGAGCATTTTGTGTTTTCCCCCGTATGATGGCAGTCAACGCACTTAAGACCGTAGTGATTTGCATGGGCCCTATGGGTAAAGGCGACCGGAGGCTGCCGGTGGCCGACCTTGGGAAGGATCATGATGTCTTCCACGGAATAGAGCGCCCCGCTCATGACAAAAAGCGCAAGGATTCCAATCGCGGCACTATTGCATCTGTTATGGAATTTTTTCATCATAACACCCTCATTTTAAAAAAATGGCAGCGCACGGGGAAGCATCATCCGCTCGTTTGAGATTAGCTCAGTATCTGACAGTCTATAGTATGTATACTGACTATTCAATTATGCAACAATCATTCCGAAAGTCAAGAATATAATCTCCACGTGGAGGCAAATTAAATAACTTCAATTAATTACATTCAAACACCGGTTATGCTGGAACGATCCGCAGGCTTTGGCCATGCATCGCGATACGAATAAACAGCGCCGGCTTTTGCCTTGAACTTCCGCCTTAAAATTGATAATTGACAATTAAATATTATTGATCTATCGTCCGACAGGAATTTAAATTAAAGGAGACCCTATGGCGAACAAGGTTCATGCATCCGCGTACCTTGCGGGCTTGAAGGCCGGCGCCAAACCGATTTGTGAATAGTTACGAAAAATGGAACTAATTGATAAAATAAGGGGTCTAACCAATTGAAAAGAAGCGACTCGTCGGAAAACGATCTGCCGTACGAATTAGATCCGACGGGAGGGGGGCTGCTATGAAAAGAAACGCTTTCATTCTATCACTGACAATTGTTTTATTATTGATTGCCGGAGATATCTTTCCTCGGCCTCCTGATTTCGGCAGAGGCATGGGGCGCGGACACGGCCCGATGTTTCATCATGACCGGCCCATGTGCTATGGAAATATTGAAAAGATGAAGGAGGTGCTTAAACTCTCCGACGATCAGATCGAGCAGATAGGCAGAATAAACGGCGAATTCAGCGATACGATGCGTCGATTGCATGAAAAGATGCAGCCCTTGCAGTTAAAGCTCAGGGATCTGCTTCTCAAAGACATTGAGAATTTGAACGAGCTCAGATCGCTCCTCATGCGGATAGCCGAGGTGGAGGTCGATATACGAATGACGAGAATCAAGCACATGATCGCCATAGAAAAGGTTTTGACAAAGGAGCAGAGGGACCGGCTCAGACAAGAAAGAAGATCGGTGATCCAGAGCTAAAGACGACGGCAGAGTGATGACCGAGAAAGAATTCGCCGACATAGTAGGCTCAACCAAGAAGATTGTGCTTTCCGCAATCGAAAAACATCTCTCTGCCAGATTTTATCATTCAATAGACGATATTGCGCAGGAAACGTATCTGAGAGCCTATAGGAGCATGACAAAGAACAAGTTCAGGGGCGATTCAAGCATAGGAACATGGCTCTATACCATAGCCAAAAACGAGTCTCTCAGAATGAACCGGAAGCTGGCGCGCGAAGAGGAGAAATTTAAAAAATCGATCCTCCATATTGAAAATAGCGGCGAGGATTACCGCCGGGAGGCGGATGATTTTGAGGATCTTTACAACACGATCGACCAACTGCCCGAAATATACCGGGATGTCATGGTGCTGGTTGCAGGCGGGTATTCCGTGAGGCAGATTGCGGATAGATTGGACATAGAGACCGGAACCGTTAAATCGCGTACCTCGCGCGGCAAGGCTCTGTTACAGAAATTTTTATCGAGGGAACCACGATGAACGATAAAAAATATAATACGATAATGGCTTCTGAAATATTACAGAGGCTGGAAAGTAACGCCTGGAATTTTCAGATAGCCGCAAAAGTTTTGCGCAAAAAGAAATCTACCGCGCGCTACCTGATCCTGTCGTCGCTGGCGACGGCGGCAGCGGCGGGGGTTGTGGTTCTGTTCCTCTTCGGGATCGGGACTCAAAAAGATACGCCCGGCTACGATCACTTTATCGCCCAGCAGATAGTGGGAACGGGCAACTACGTACAGGGAAAGCTTCAAAAAAATCCTGAAACCAGCGCCCTGATCCACGAAGTCATTCTACAGAACAGCACTGACGCCATCATTGACGACGCCATGGCGATGCAGTAAGGGAGATTCAGCAATCTCTCAATTCTCACGCAGCCCGGCTATATGCCTCACCTGCGCGGTCAGATTCGTGATGTATGCGTTCCGCTCCTGGAAGATGGTACCCGATTCGTCGTATTCCGTGCGTACGATAGCCTGTATGGCGCGGCCGGCATCCCCATCGGCTGCGTCCAGATAGTTTTCGATGAGCTCCTTATACCGCGCGGTTGCGGCAAGGGATCGCGCGAGGTAATCTCCGGCGTCGCTGCCCGTGAACACCCATGCGTGGCCGATGCAGACCATTTCCGGCTCGAGGCCTATCATCATCTCAAGGGATTTCAGATAGTCGTGATAGGAGGATAAAAATTCAACCTGCACCGCCTCGCCCCCCTTCCCCTGCGGCACCCCTGCGGCCTCGCCGGGAAACAGGGCCTTGATCTCCGGTATGAAAAAGGCGAGCGAGTCCCTTGTATGCCCGGGGACCTCATACACCCGGCAGGAGAGCCCGCCGAGGTCGAACTCGTCCCCCTGTTTGAGGATGAGCCCGATCTCAAAGGGCCTTATTTTCACATCCTCATTGCCGGCCAGGCCCTGAAAAAGCTTTCGCTGGCTCTCGCTCAGGCGGTTCATCATCTCCAGAACCGATTCCTTTTGCAAAAGGCCGGCGACCCGCTCATGGGCCCCGATGGTGAGCTCCGGCAGCTGGCGCTTCAGATAGCCGGCGCCGCCCAGGTGATCGTAATGCGAATGGGTGAGAAAAAGATACTGGAGGGGATTGGGTCCTGCGATGATTTCCCTGATTGATTTGAGATAAAGCGGCCCCAGGAGATTTATCCCGGCGTCGATCAACAGATTTTTCGTTCCACCCCTGACAAGGTACGCCGGATACCAGGAGTTGGGGATCGCACTGATCCGCTCGTGTATCGTTCCGCTTGCAAGCTGTTTCATGAATCGTATCCCTTAAACCGGCAAAGCCGGGACCAAAGAAATTTCACCATGACTCAATCATATGGATGACTGCCATTGCGTTGAGGAGCGCCTTGGGCGCAAAGGATGAGATCACCGTGTACTCCTGCTCCTTGCTCCCGTCAGGAGATCTCTCCGAGCTGTGCGGATTTCCTCCTGACGGGCCGAGCCCGTCAATAGTGGGGACGCTGTCCCAGAAGAAGTTCCCGTCGCTTAGGCCCCCCCGCTTCTCCTGAATTGCTCGCACTCCGAGCAGTTCTCCGGCCGACTGCCATAATCCCAAAAGCCTGTTCGATCCCGGATTATCCGGCCACGCAGGAACGCGGCGCACGATCTCAACAGCGGTCTTGCAGGAAAATCTCCCGTCTGCGCTGGATACGCTGGAATAGCCGTTGAGCTTCAGGATTTCATCCAGGGCCGCCTCAAACACCTCAGGTGAAAAGGCCCGCATCTCGGCAAAAGCCTCTGCAGAGTGAGGCACGCGGTTTACCAGCGATCCCCCCGCGACCCTGCCCACGTTGACGGTCAGCCCTCTCGAATAATCGGTGAGGGCTTCCATCTTTTTGATGACATCGGCGACTTGCACAATAGCGCTCGCGCCCTTCCGATGCGCAGCGCCGGAATGGGCCCCCTTGCCGGAGACGGTGATCCGGAATTCCGCCCTCCCTTTGCGCGACGTGACCAGGGAAAAATTCAAATCCCGGATGATGCCGGCTTCAAAAACCAGGCAGCCTAACGCGCTTCTGCCAAGCCTTTCCCTGCACAATACGCCGAAATCATCGGACTCCATCTCTTCAGACGCGTCGAAGAGAAGCGTCCATGCAACCTCCTCAAACAGCCCGGGAGCCGCGTGCCGAACAGCCTCAAGCGTCATGAGCATCACAATCGTGCCGCCTTTGATGTCTTCAGTGCCCGGGCCGTAGGCGCGGTCGCCCTGAACGCGCCACATGAAATCATTCATCTCCTCTTCCTCCGGGCTGTACACCGTGTCAAGATGGGATACGCACCCTATGGTTCGGCCGCCGGCTCCCCGCCGTGTCAGCACCAGATGCTTTCCGTATGCGGGGATTACCGATGCCACCCGCTCGGGTATAAAACCCAGTTCACTGAAGACTTTATTCGTGTAATCACCGAGGCGGTTAACGCCTGTCTGATTTCGGGTGAAGGAATTGATCTCCACCATTGCACGGAGCAACTCCGTATAGCGCGGAAGATGCATATCCAGGTAGGCACGGATTTTTAAAGCTGTTTCGGATTTGAAATAGTGCACATTCACAGGGTTTGAGTC
>Ga0154758_182_pt1 | contig 24173 bp, 20 predicted proteins | sample Rifle2008BG16ft_FD_105766 | JGI IMG/M metagenome (GOLD analysis project Ga0154758, IMG submission 105766) | Spirochaetes bacterium RBG_16_49_21
CAACGGCCAGAGATTGAACAGCGTGCTGCGGGGCAGGATGCGCAAGGACGCAGGGCTTGAGCGGTATTCTGAGGCGGTTGCGGTCGGAGACGTCGTCGAATTTAATCCGGAGAACGGGCGCATCGGCGCGATTGAGGGGGTGTGCGAGCGGAAAAACGTCTTCGGCAGAAAATATAAGGAGGACGCCAGGGAGGATATCATCGCATCCAACCTTGATCAGATAATCGTGATCCAGTCGTTCCGCCGGCCGCGCGTCAACCAGCGCTTTGTCGACCGGCTTCTGGTGCGGGGCCGGAAAGAGAGCATACCCACGCTCCTGTGTATGAATAAGCTGGATCTGGCAGGGCAAAACGACCTGGAGGATATCTACGCGTATTATAAGGGTTACGATCTTGATATTTTCACCATAAGTGCAAAGACCGGCGGGGGCCTCTCCGGCCTGGCAAGCCGCCTCGCCGACAAACTCTCTATACTGGTCGGGAATTCCGGCGTCGGAAAATCGAGTATCATAAACGCGCTCTATCCCGGCTTTGATCTGAGGACCAGAGAGATATCGGAGAGCACCGGCAAGGGGCGGCACGCCACCACCAATGTTGAGATGTTCCGGATGGAGAACAACACACGGATCATTGATACGCCGGGCCTGCGCGAGTTCGGCCTGCCTGACATCAAGCCGCACGAGCTGGGCGGGTATTTCATGGAATTCAGCAGGCATGCCAAACAGTGCGGGTTCCAGCCGTGCACGCATGACCATGAGCCGGGGTGCGCGGTGAAGAAGCGGGTGGAGAAGGGGATTATTCCTGAGGAGAGATACGTATCATACCTGAACATATTATATTCTTTGAAAGAATACTATAATCACCGGTACCGATAATGATACGGGTAAAGGACCTCAGAATTTCATTTGACGGAAAAACGATAATTGACGGGATCGATCTCTACGTCCCGGAAGGGGGCTTGCTCGTGCTTATGGGGAAGAACGGCTCAGGCAAGTCCGTGATATTGAAGGCGCTGTCCGGATTGATCGATTACAATGGCACGATTGAAATAAACGGCATTGACATACAGGAGCTGTATAAAGACCGGTATGACATCGCATCCGAAACCGCGAAGCGTTTAAGGATAGCCTACGTGTTCCAGAAGGGCGGGCTGTTTGATTCAATGAACGTGTTCGATAATGTGGCCTTCGGTCTCAGGCGGATGAGAGTCGACGAGGGATCAATCGAGAACATGGTTGTCGGCTCGCTCGCGCGGGTGGGCCTTAAGGGGAACGAACAGAAGCTGATTTCCGAGCTCTCCGGCGGGATGCAGAAGAGGGTGGGCCTGGCACGGGCCCTCTGCTTCAACCCGAATATAATATTTTTTGACGATCCGACTGCCGGGCTTGATCCTATCCTTTCCGATTCCATATCCGACCTGATGCTGGAAATAAAGAATTCACTCAAGACGACCTCCATCCTTGCCACCCATGACAACCGGGCGGCGCACAAGGTGGCTGATTCCATAGCCTTGATCTACAAGGGAAAGATCGTCTATTCCGGCGATGTATCGGGCTTTTATTCAAAAACCGACACGTACGCGCGTCAGTTCATCGAGGGTGAGATCGAGGGGCCTATTGATATATTTTAGAATCATATCTCCCAGGCGGCTTTGGCTCCCTGTTCAGTCGCCTCTATGATGCGTCCGGGCTTGTCTGCATCGCCGACGATGAAATGTCGGATCCCTTTACGCTTGAAAAACTCTTTGAGGTCGTTCCTCGGCGTTATCCCTACCGCTACGATCACCTGAAAAATCGGCTCAAGCTTCCGGTCCGTGCCGTCCGTGCTGATGACGACCGAGCCTTCCTGAATATTTTTAACCGCTGAATTGAATATGAGCCTGACGCCGGCGGCCTCAAGGCGTTTATGCAGCATGTAGCCGTGCGCCGACAGGGGAAGTACCGGGGAGGTGGGGAGCATCTCCACTAAGGTTATGTCCTTGACTCCCTTCTCACGAAGGAAGTCCGCTGTTTCCATGCCGACCAGTCCTCCGCCGATGACCAGGGCATGCTCTTTCGGCTTAACCTCGCTCCCCAGTATCTGCCATGCATCGCATACGACCGATGTCCTTATCCCCTCGGCGGGACAGTATCCCTTTTCACCGCCGATGGCCAGGATAACGGCATCGGGTTTTCCCTTTTCAATCATTTCCTCCGTGACTTCCGTGCCGGTTCTGATATCCACCCCTTTTTTCCTGCACCGCGCGTCAAGCGTCCTGATCCATCTGCCATATACCGCCTTATGCGGCGCCTGTTCGGCGTACCGTATCTGCCCGCCGGTATCCTTTTCCTTCTCAAGGAGCCTGACCGTATGGCCGAGCCGTGCAGCCTCGTACGCCGCGGTCAGGCCGGCAGGACCGCCGCCGACAACCCACACCGTGCGGCTGACTGAAGCCGGGCCTGCCGGATACATAAGCTCCTGGCCGGTTTGCGGGTTGATGGCGCACCGGATCGGCTTCTGCTCCAATGAAAGGCGCTCGATGCACCCCTGGTTGCAGGCCAGGCATTCGAAGGTATCTTCGGGGTGCCCAGCCATGGCGTTTTTCAGGAAATCCGGGTCCGCAAGATGCTGGCGGGCGGCTGCGACCAGATCGGCATCCCCCCGGGCGATAACCGCATCCATGAAATAGGGATCGGTAAAACGGCCCACGGTAATGACCGGAACATCGGTCACCTCCTTGACTTTCCGCGCCAGCCGTGCCTTGAATCCCTGTTCATACTCCACCGGCGCGCTGGGGTTCGGCGTATCGATGTTCATGTCCGGGTTGCCGTGGGTGCCGAACGATACGTTTATGATATCCGCTCCCGCGTTAACGAGATGCGGGACAATGGTCTGCATGTCCTCAATCGTGTATCCGTCTTTGATGCATTCCTCGCCGGATATTCGGATGGATATCGGAAAATCATCGCCGACCTGCTGGCGCACCTCTCTGAGGCACTCTATCATAAACCGGGCGCGTGACCTGAAATCGCCCCCGTATGTGTCGCTCCGCTTGTTGGAATGGGCTGAGAGAAACTGCATCAGGAGATAGCCGTGCGCGCCGTGGAGCTCCACCGCGTCGAATCCCGCTGCCCTGGCGCGGCCGGCAGCCGCGCCGAAAGAGGCTATGGTTTCCTGAATCTCTTCCAGGGTCATCTCGCGCGGCGCTCCGAGAAAACCGAAGATATAGCTCGGGATCGCGGAAGGTCCGACCGCCCTTTTCTTTCTGAGGAGGATGTAATTCTCGCGGCCGGTATGGTGGAGCTGCAGGGCGATCCTGCTTCCGTGGGCATGGACCACCTCGGCAAGCTTGCGTAAGCCCGGTATGAACCGGTCGTCCCACACGCCCAGGCACCGGGGCGCAGCAACCCCGTCCGGATGCACCTCGGTGATCTCGGTGATGATAAGGCCGGCGCCGCTCCCGGCACGGCGATCCATATATGCCAGGTTCGCTTCGCTTACCGTGCCGTCGTTATTGCCGAGAGCGGTGCCCATGGGCGGCATAACCATGCGGTTCGGGATATCCATGGATCTGACCTTGAGGGGAGCGAGCAAGTGTTCCAGTGTTTTCATATAGTGAACCTCTATTTTTATTGCCTTTATGAATCAGATTTCTGGGCACATCTGAAAAATATACAAAACATGTCATGCGTTTTTAATTATATTTTACATCAGGCTGGATGGTTACAAAATTGCAATTAAAAATTTGTTTCTTTTTATTGACACCTAAAGTTTATCTTCTATTTATATTCCGTAATAGCGGAACGAAGAGGATATAATCGGGATACCATACATGAAAAAGTCTCGTTGCGGATGCGTATCGTGAAAATTCTGGTGACCGGAACAGCGGGTTTTATCGGGTTCCATCTGGCGGAGGTCCTGGCGGCAAGAGGGGACGATGTCGTCGGTTTGGACAATATAAGCGATTATTATGACGTGAGATTAAAGCACGGCAGGCTCGCGGCGTCCGGTATTATGAAGGAGGAGATTCAGTATAACCGGATAGTGCAGAGCGCGAAGCACCCTCGATACCGGTTTATCAAGCTCGATCTCATGGACCACGATGCCCTGTTCGGCCTCTTTGACCGCGAAGGCTTCAGCGCGGTGTGCAATCTCGCAGCCCAGGCCGGGGTGCGGTATTCGCTTCAGAATCCTTACGCCTATATCAATTCCAATATCGTCGGCTTCATCAATATACTTGAAGCGTGCCGGAATTTCAGTACCAATCATCTCGTTTTCGCCAGCAGCTCTTCGGTATACGGATTGAACGAGAAGATGCCGTTTCGCACCTCCGACAACGTCGATCATCCGGTGAGCCTTTACGGCGCGACCAAGAAGAGCAACGAGCTCATGGCGCATGCGTACAGCTACCTCTACCGGATCCCGGCAACAGGGCTTCGCTTCTTTACCGTGTACGGTCCCTGGGGGCGGCCGGACATGGCCCCCTTTCTTTTTACCCGGGCGATCATTGAAGGGAAGGAGATCGATGTGTATAACCGGGGAGACATGCAGCGCGATTTCACCTATATCGGGGATATCATCGACGGCATCGTGCGGGTGATCGACAATCCGCCGAAGGCCAATCCGGATTGGAACGGGGCGTCGCCGGATCCGGGAACTTCCCCGGCACCGTATGTTATTTATAATATCGGGAAGGGCTCGCCGGTGAAGCTTCTCGATTTTATCGAATTGCTTGAAAAGATCATCGGCAAAAAAGCCCGAAAGAATCTTATGGCCATGCAGCCGGGGGATGTCGTGGCCACGTATGCCGATGTTGAAAGCCTTGCACGGGCCACGGGATTTGCTCCGGCCACCCCCATTGACCGGGGGATTGGTGAATTTGTCCGCTGGTACAAAGAATATGCCGATAAGTTAGTATGAAAATTCCTTTCCATAAACCCTGCATCAATGAGGATGAGATCAAGTCGGTTACCGATTGTCTGGCAGCGGGCTGGCTCACCAGCGGGAGCAGGACGGCGGCATTTGAGGAGGAGTTCAAAAACTATATAGGCTCACGGCACGCTATAGCCGTGAATTCAGCCACGGCCGGCCTCCATCTTTCACTGATCGCCGCCGGTTGCGCCGAGGGCGACGAGGTGATCATCCCTGCAATGACCCATGCCGCGACCGCGGAGGTGGTGCGCTATTTGAACGCGCGTCCCGTGTTCGTCGATATCGAGCGCGATACTCATTGCATGGACGTTTCAAAAATCGAAGAGAAAATAACCGGCAGGACCAGGGCCATTATTCCGGTTCATTACGCCGGCCAGCCCTGCGATCTGGATGAGATTCTCTCCATAGCGCGGAAGCACGGCCTGCGTGTCATCGAGGACGCAGCTCATTCCCTGCCTGCCTGGTACCGGGAGCGGAAGATCGGAACCATCGGCGACATCACCTGTTTCAGCTTTTATGCAACCAAGACCCTAACCACCGGCGAGGGCGGCATGATATGCACGGACGATGACGATTGGGCCCGGCGGATGCGCGTTCTCCGCCTGCATGGAATCAGCCGCGATGCGTGGGACCGGCGCAATTCATCGCGCCTCTGGCAGTATGATGTGATCGAGGCAGGATTCAAGTACAATATGACGGACATCGCCGCAGCCATCGGCGCCCAGCAATTGAAGAAACTGGAGCTCCTGTGGGAAGAAAGAAAAAGGATCGCGGGCCGGTATGCCGCCGCCTTCCGGGGCAGGGATGAATTTATTCCGTATCGGATCAGGCCGGACAGGATATCGTCATGGCACCTGTATCCCGTGGATCTCAACCTCGAAATGCTTTCAATCGGAAGGGACGAGCTTATCGAAGAGATGGGAGCCAGGGGGGTGGATCTCTCCGTTCATTTTATTCCCCTGTATGAATTCTCCTATTACAAAAGACTGGGATACAGCGGACTCGGGCTCGACAATTGCGCCTGGGTTTTCAAGAGAACCGTTTCGCTGCCGATATTTCCTGGCATGACCGATGGCGAGGCCGATTACGTAATTGAAAATCTTCTGGATATCGCAGGGAAAAGAAAGAAATAGGGCGATCCCGGAGTGAGGATGACGTGATCATAGTGTATCCGATACGCGGAAAGAAAATCGCATATCCGGTTTTGGATGCCGCGATTGTCGCTGTTTCCTATGCGGTTTCACATGTTCTGCGCTACGGTGAGGCCGTGGGGTCCGGTCTTGACTACCCGGACTGGCACTACAGCCTTCCCTTGATCGGTTTTTATATCGCGGCCTTCTATTTCTTCCAGATATACCGCATCATGTGGAATTACTCAAACATCTCGGATGTATACCGGCTGATGCGCGCCAATGGAGCCGGGTTCGCACTCTTTATCGTTTATATCCTTGTCCGGGGCATGGATTTTTCCCCGGTCGTGCTTGCCATGACATTTTTACTATGTGCGGTTCAATCGGTATTGTACCGGATTCTTCTCAGGGATTATCATTCGCGGAGGAAGGCAAACGGGAGGGAAATCCTGCTGCGGCGAAAATATCCGGAGCCCGACCGTAAGACGATCCTGATCATCGGAGCAGGCGAGGCGGGCAGAACCATTCTGTCCGAGTACGCGAAAAAGGGACTGGATAGGCTTATCGCAGGATTCGCCGACGACGATTCCGGCAAGCTCGGAAAAATCCTGAACGGAAAGATGGTGTACTGCTCAACCGGGGGCGCCGGCCGGTTTATTGACGATCTGAATGTAAATGAGATCATCATCGCCATGCCTTCCGTGAGCTCCGGCAAGATCAACAGAATCGCTTCGATCATACGGCGCACTCACCGGGCGATCCCGATCAAGATTCTGCCGCCGCTTCTGGAGCTGGACGAGCGCAAGCCGCTCTCCATCTCGCTTCGCGACATCAGCATGGCGGACCTTATCGGCAGGGAAGAGGTGATGGTCGACACCGGCATGATCGAACAGAGGTACTCGGGAAAAACGATCCTTATCACCGGCGCCGGAGGGAGCATCGGCCTGGAGATGTGCCGCCAGCTCTTGAAGTTCAACATCAAAAAGCTGGTCGCCGTCGGCAGGGGCGAGTACTCCATGTATAATCTTATCAAGACCATGAACGAAAACGCGTTGTTTCTTGAACCTATGCCGGAGATATCGTACCATATCATCGATGTAAAGGATAAGAGGCTCCTCGCCGGGGCGTTTTCGAGGCACCGGCCGGACATCGTGTTCCATGCGGCCGCCCACAAGCATGTTCCCCTCATGGAATTCAACGAGGCCGAAGCCGTGCAGAACAACGTCGGAGGCACGAAGAATCTTCTCGATTGTTCGCACGAGCACGGGGTCGGCGAATTTGTGTTTATTTCGACCGACAAGGCGGTGAACCCCACGAGCATCATGGGAGCCACGAAGCGGATCGCCGAGATTATCACCGGATATTATTTCCGGACGAAGGGCCTTAAGACATCCATAGTCAGGTTCGGGAACGTCATCGGGAGCAGGGGATCGGTGATCCCGCTCTTTATGGAGCAGATCGAGCGGGGAGGGCCGGTGACCGTGACCCATCCGGAGGTCACCCGATATTTTATGAGCATTCCCGAGGCTTCGCTTTTGGTGCTCAACGCGGCAGCCTATTCCGCCGGGGGCGAGCTCTATGTGCTTGACATGGGAAAACAATACCGGGTCGCGGAGATCGCACAGCGGATTATCGAATTATACGGGTACCGGTCGGATGATGACATCACCATAAAATTCACGGGACTTCGGCCGGGGGAGAAGATGCACGAGGATCTTTTCTACATTGACGAGAGGTTTACAAAAACCGAGAATGACAAGATATTCATGTTTTCCGACACCGCTGATTTAGACCCCCGGATCATTGAGTCGTTTATGGAACAAGAGCTTCCCGATATCGCCCGGTACAACGCGGCCCAGATACGGGACATCGTCAAGCGTCTTGTTCCTGAATTTGAATCTGCGCCGGGACTCGGCGAGCCTTCATCGAACTTAAAGCTGGTGAATTAAATTTTCATGAAAAACGTAACTCTTAGATATTTCTCGCAAAGCCGCAGAGTCGCAAAGCAGATATTTTATTATTTTTATGTATGATTTAATTCATCAAAAGATGATAAATTCTTCGCGTTTTTGCGTCTTTGCGAGAGATTACCAAATAGCTGAGTCGTTACTGGAAGCAATCATGAGGCATATCAGACGATACGAACATACGGATTTCAACAAAAAAGCCCTGCTGCGGAAAAAAAAGGGCCGCGCGGTATACGTCATATTCTCCTCCTATGGAGAACGCGAAGCGGATCTGATCTACGACAAAATAAAACTGCTGCGCGCCGAGCTTTCCGGCTTTTTGGACGGGATTATCGTTTCCCACCGGCGCACGGGTATTCGCATGGATAAGACCGAGAAGAAAGCGCGGGAGGCGTGGGAGGAGGTCGAGATCGTCATATCCAATTCGTACAAGGTTCCCGACATGGGCAATGAAAAGGGGAAGGGCGCTGATATGAGGCGCGCCCTGTATTATCTCAACCGGGAAAAGAGAGGCACTGCTGTTGGTTCGGATACGGTGATCGTTTTCCTCGATGCCGATGTGCTGCCGGAGTATTTCGGCGCCCACTTTGTGCTGGCGTTAAGCGGCGCGGTTATGGCGGGAAATGACTTCGCCAGGGCAAGCTTCTGGAGGGAGATGGGGAGGATCAAAAAATTTCTGGTCCAGCCGCTGTTATCCGTGATAGACCACCCGTGTCTCGGAAGGCTTACCGAATTCCATTATCCTCTTGCCGGAGAGGCAGCGGGCACGCTCAAGTTCTTCAATTCGGTCGGGTTCTGGCAGCGGTATGGTGTTGAAACCGGCATCAATATGGAGCTCTGCAGGGGCGATTATAAGATGGCGGACGTGAACCTGGGACGCTATGATCATCAGCACCATTCGGACCTTGATATCCAGAAAATGGCCTTCGGTATCATCCGTACATACCTGATTCAGCTGTACGATTACGGCATCGTCCGGTTTTCAGACGGGGCGCGGATATCCGATATCTTCCGCGTTTCTTTTATTGATGAAAGGGGACGGCGGCAAAGTCGCAAATTCAATTTGAGGGAAAAAAAATATCAGCCGTTGAAGAACATGTTATGATTTCTTCTTGTCTATATTCGCACTGATGTGCTTCACCAGCGCTTCCACCCCGTCTCCGGTCTTCGCGCTCACCTGATATACTCCTATGGTGGGATTCACCTTTTTCAGGTTTGCAAAAAACTCATCCATGCTGTAATCAAGGTGGGGAAGGAGATCGATCTTACTTAGCACCAGGGTATGGGAGGTGTTGAAAATGAGCGGGTATTTCGCAGGCTTGTCCTCCCCTTCCGCAACTGAGAGCACCACGATCCGTTCGTCGTCTCCGAGCTGGAATTCCGCAGGGCATACGAGATTGCCGACGTTCTCCACGATGACGAGGTCCAGGTTGTCCAGATCAAACTGATCCAGACAGCTTTTGACCCAGGAGCTCTCAAGGTGACAGTCGCCTCCGAACCGGTCGGTTTCAATCTGGAAGATGGGAATGTTATGCTTGGCAAGGCGCTCGGAATCTTTGGTGGTCTTGATGTCCCCTTCTATGACGGCGATCCGGTACCTGCTCTTCAGCATACCGATGATCCGGTCGTTCAGGGTGGTCTTCCCCGCGCCCGGCGAGCTCATCATGTCTATCATGTAGATCTTTTTTTTCTGCAAAAGGTCTTTCACCTCTGCCGCTACGTTTTTATTTGAGTCCAGTATATCCTTAAGAATTTGTATTTCCATTGCGCGCTCCTTCCGGTTTGTTGCGGTTCTACCCTTGTTATTAATAAGAATAATACTGTCTATTATTTTTTTCAAGCCTTCTTTTGTTTTTTCTGGGATGGGCTGTCTGAAAAGATTTTCTCGCAGAGTCGATCTCACTCCACCCTCTCCACATTGGCTGACTTCTACCCACATCTCCCTGTGTAAGAACAGGGGATAGGGGAATTGAAGAGATATTAGAGATAATTTTATTTTTTAATCTTAAATGATTGTTTTTCCTCTTCAATTTTAACAATATTCCGTTAAAAATGTATCTCTATCATCTCTTCTATCTTCTTATTCCCCTTTCTTACACATTTGTGGGTAGAAGTCAGCCACATTGGAGAGGGGGGAGCCGGATGAGGCTAATCCAGCGGAAACCCTCTCCTTTCTTCCGAGTTTAATGGGAGAGGGTGCGCGGAGCGCGGGTGAGGTCAGAGAACCGGGAAAAAGTATTGACGTTTCTCCGTACGATGACTAAAAAGTGGGCAGTATCACACTACGGGTGCCGCGCATGAAGAAGCTGCTTATCATCGCCGTCTGTGCCGCACTGGCGGTTATCGCCGCCGGCGGTCTTAGCTTTGTCTATTCTCATTATGAAAAGCGTGCATCGAACCATGATTTCGAAAAACAATGGGCGGACGCCCCGCTTCAAATAAGAGATAACATCGTTGCGGAGAATAAGGACGCAAACGACCGCAATGACCTGCATTTAGAAAACAGGGATTTGGGGATAGAGGAAAAGGAGGACAAGCGGTTAGAGACGGAGCTCGAAAAAGAGCTGAGGGAATACACATCCCTGAGAAAAAAAAGGAGTGCGTTTTCTTTTCATCTTGGTTTGAGCATCGGCGGAATCGGATATAGTGTGGTGGGAGGGCCCCGTAATACGGTCAGCGACCTATACAGGATCAGATTCCCCAATGGAGCTTTCCAATTCGGTTTCCGCGGCGGCATGGAGGGGATGTTCTATATAAACAGGATCCACGGTCTTTGTATCGGCATTTTTTATGAACAGCGGAGGGCTGTGCTTAAAATAAACTATATACCCCTGACCGGGATAGCCTTGGCCGGTCTCTTGCCGCCTGATCCGCTTTTATTATATTACACGCCGGTCAACCGGTACATACCCCGGAGCGTGGTCGATCTGCATTACCTGAATTTTCCGGTTATGTACCGGTATCATTTCATGGACGAGCTCTATATCGGGGTCGGATTCGACATAGCCCTGCCCTTACAGACTGAAACGGGTTTCGGGATCATACTGTTCAGATCAAGCACGAATCTGAAGAAGAGGCTCTCGCCGGTTGATTTCAGCGGCAGGCTCGCGTTCGGATTTATCATGAACAAGGTCGTTATTGAGATAGGGGTCGGAGCAGGAATCTTAAAACTCGATAGAATGGCCGGCGACCGCCGCAGCATCTACCTCACGGCAATGATCGGCTATCGGATATAATTACCTCTAGGTTTCCAGAATTGAAAAAGGCCATCGCAATCAGGGTCAGGGGAATCGTCCAGGGCGTTGGATTCCGCCCCTTTGTGCATCAGACTGCGCAGCGGCACGGCATCAGCGGCAGCGTGCTCAACGACACGGAGGGAGTCGTGATTCACGCCGAAGGAGAGGAGGGAGATCTTGAGGAATTCATGCGGGAATTGCATGATAATTTTCCTCCCCTGGCCATGATTATGTCCATAGTATCGGAGGAAATACCGCTTATTGCCGGTGCCGGCTTCGTGATCGAGGAGAGCAGGATCACGAAAGAGAGAGCAGCCTTCTATTCCCCTGATGTCGCAGTCTGCGATCAGTGCCTGAGTGAATTCTTTGATACCCGGAACCGCCGCCACCGGTATCCTTTCATAACCTGCATACAGTGCGGCCCGCGCTTCAGCATAGTCCGGGACATACCCTATGATCGCCGGAACACTTCCATGAATCCGTTCACGATGTGCGCGGCATGCACAGCGGAGTATAGAGACCCGGCAGACCGGCGCTTTCATTCGCAGCCTAACGCATGCCCGGAGTGCGGCCCGAAAATGTCCCTGTATGATAACAACAAAAAACTCGCCGTGCCGGACGGCGATGCGGCGCAGGCCGTTGTTGAGCTTTTGCGCAGAGGAAGGATTATCGCCATAAAAGGGATCGGCGGGTATCATCTTGCCGCCGACGGCCTGAACGACGGCGCTGTTCTTGAACTGCGCAAAAGAAAACGGCGGCCGTTCAAGCCTTTCGCGCTAATGGCCGGGTCGATCGGGATCATGGAGAGGTTCTGCGATATTACCCCGGCGGAGCGTCGCCTTCTCGAGTCAAAGGAGCGGCCGATCGTGCTCATCCGCGGAAGAGGCAGGCAGGTGAGCGGATATGTGGCGCCGGGCCTTTCATTTTTTGGCTTTATGCTCTCCTACACGCCCTTTCAGCATCACCTCTTTTCTCTTGACCCGGATATGGTGCTCGTGATGACGAGCGGCAATATATCAGACGAGCCGATAGAGCACCGCGACGAAACCGTGTTCGAACGCCTCGGCAGGATCGCGGACTATTTCGTGACGTACGATCGGGAGATCATCGGCCAGGGAGACGACAGCGTACTGTATGTGGTGGATGAAAAGCCGTATTTCATCCGCCGCTCGCGCGGATACGTGCCGGCGCCGCTTCTCTCGAGCGAATCCTCCCGATCCATCCTCGCCATGGGCGGAGACCTCAAAAACAGTTTCGCCGTCGCGCGGAAGGGCTTCATCATTATGAGCCAGTACCTGGGCGACATGGAGGACCCTCTCACCCTTGATGTTTTCAAGAAGACCGTGCAGCATTTCATAAAGATTTTCGACGCCGGCCCGGAGGTGATCGTAGCGGATATGCATCCCGGCTATATCACCCGGCAGTACGCGCGGGAGATGGCGGGAGAAGGCACGCAGATAGTGGAAGTGCAGCACCACCACGCTCACATCGCATCGGTGATGGAGGAGCATGACCTGCATGCGCCGATTATCGGCGTGGCTTTCGACGGCACCGGCTACGGCACTGACGGGAGCCTGTGGGGGAGCGAGTTCCTCATAGCCGGGCGTGGGGAATTTGAGCGCGCCGCGCACTTCTCTAATTTTCTCCTTCCCGGCGGGGAGAGCGCCATCACGGATGTATGGAAGATCGGTCTGTCGCTGTTGTATCAGGCCTTCGGCAGGGATTATCCGGTCATGGCCCGAGACGCGGACGCCGGGAACGTGATCGAGATTATCGAGAAAAAGATCAACGCGGCGCTTACCTGCAGCATCGGAAGGATCTTCGACGGGGTGGCGGCGATCCTGGGAATATCGTCCTTCGTTAGCACGGAGGCGGAAGCGGCACAGCTCCTTGAGGAGGCTGCCCTCAGGGGCACGAGCAGGATTCCTCTTTTTACGATTCCTTTTTCAGGCACTTCCGAGATCATCATCAACACCGTGGAGCTTACCGAGCATATCGTTTCTCTCATTACCGGAGGAATGAAGATCGATGATATCGCTGCGGATTTTCATCAATCGATAATTCAAACAACGGCTGCCGTGTGCCGCTCCCTGAGGGAGCGGACCCGCATAAATGAGGTTGCGTTAAGCGGAGGAGTATTTCATAACCGGATACTCCTGGCCGGGATAATTGACCGTCTTCATGAGGCGGGGTTTTCGGTGTACACTCATAGGTTTGTGCCGTGTAATGACGGATGCATCGCATTGGGACAGATAGCTGTGGCAAAGGAACTGCTGAGGTAATGAGTGGGGTCAGAGCAACCGGCTAATTTTGAAAAAAAACATATATTTTTTCAATTTTATGTTGAACCCCAAAGTCTATTCTCCTAATTTGTCTTCTATTCTGAATTGAGATTATAGTCAAAACTCAAATAATTCGGTGTTGATTCCTTGAAAAGTGTTATTGAATGAAAATCTATTGATAATACTTTTCTGATAGAATAATTTGAGGAATTAACCTGCCGATAATTCAATTTTCAAAGAGGGACTATGAGTACTATAGAAGAAGTAGTTCAAAAAGCTGTAAAAAAACAGGGCAAGGACCCCACCGGCATGCTCGAGATCATACGGGATGTACAGGCCGAACTCGGGCATGTTCCGGATAAGGCCAAGTCCCTAATTGCCGCCGGCATGGGTCTCTCAAAAGCTGATCTGGATGGAATTGTTTCTTTTTATCATTTCTTTTCGGAAAAGCCGGTCGGGAAATACGCCGTGTATCTCAATAACAGCGCCGTAGCGGTTATGAAGGGAAGGGAGGCCGTGGCCCGCGCCTTTGAACAGGAAGCAGGCTGCAAGTTCGGACAGACAACCCCTGACGGCATCATCGGCCTGCATGACACATCGGATATCGGGATGAACGACCAGGAGCCGGCGGCCATAATCAACGGCGTGGTGTTCACCGGCCTCACGCCCGAGAAGGTGAAGGATATTGTTTCGCAGATGAGGTCCGGCAAGGATGTTACGGAGATGGTGAAAGAGTACGGCGACGGCCTGAATGGGTCGGAGATCGTCAGATCCATGGTTAAAAACAACATCCGGAAAAAAGGCGCAGTCATATTTGCGCCCTTTGAGCAGGGCTCCGCGGTCAAAAAAGCGGTCAGGATGACGCCGGCTGATGTTATTGAAGAGGTAAAAAAGTCGAATCTCCGGGGCAGGGGCGGCGCCGGATTTCCGACCGGCATGAAGTGGGAGTTCACCCGCAACAACAGCAAAGGGAAAAAGGCCTTTGTGGTGTGCAACGCCGACGAGGGAGAGCCCGGCACGTTCAAGGATCGGGTCATTCTGACAGAGCTTCCCCGGATGCTTTTCGAGGGGATGTCCGTCGCCGGATACGCGATCGGCGCGGACCGGGGGATACTCTATCTCAGGGCCGAGTATGAGTATTTATTGAAATATTTGCAGAGCGTTCTCGATGCCATGAGAAAAGGGAATCTTCTGGGCAGGAATGTCGCCGGAAAAAAGGAATTCAATTTTGATATAGAGATAAAACTCGGAGCAGGGGCCTATATCTGCGGAGAGGAGACCGCCCTGCTGGAGTCTGCTGAAGGGAAGCGCGGCGAGCCCCGGAACCGGCCGCCGTTCCCCGCACAGTACGGGTACCAGGGGGGGCCGACGTCGGTCAATAACGTGGAAACCCTGTGCGCCGCAGCGCGGGTGATGATCCTCGGCGGCGAGGAGTTTGCGAAGATGGGCACGTTTCAATCCCACGGCACCAAGCTCCTGTCGGTCTCCGGCGATTGCCAGAAGCCGGGGATCTATGAAGTGGAGTTCGGCATCTCCTTACAGAGCCTCCTGGATGAAGCCGGGGGTTCTGATGCAATGGCCGTGCAGGTCGGCGGTCCATCCGGAAAATGCGTGCCGGCCGGCGAGTTCGGGAAAAAGATATCCTTTGAAGAGCTCCCTACCGGCGGCTCCATGATCGTTATCGCTCCCGGCCGCGACCTTCTTACAATCGTCCATAATTTTATGGATTTCTTCGTAGAAGAATCATGCGGCTGGTGCACCCCCTGCAGGGCGGGCAACGTCATCTTAAGAGAGAGGCTGGAGAAGATCATGGCCCGAAAGGGCACCGAATCGGACCTCGCCGAGCTGGCGCAGTGGTGCGCGGTAGTCAAGACCATGAGCCGCTGCGGCCTCGGCCAGACGTCGCCGAACCCGATAGCAACAACCATTGAAAATTTTCGCAGCGTGTACGAGTCCCGGCTGCAGAAGGGGGTCGGTTTCGTATCCGAGTTTGATAAGGACAAAGCGGTGGAGGAATATTGTCGAATTGCGGGAAGAACACCATATACAGAGGGGCGCTAATATGAGCACAAGCAAGAGTAAAACCAAAGCTAAAGCCAAACATGATGTTAAGGCCAAGGCCAAGAGCAAAAGCAAAAGCAAAAGCATGAAATCGAGCAAGATAAGATTTGAGATAGATGGAAAAGAATGTACCGCCAAACCCGGCCAGACAATAGTCGAAGCGGCGCGGGACAACGGCGTCTATATACCGGTACTCTGCTGGTATGAAGGCATGGAGCCGGCCGGGATATGCCGCATGTGCATGGTGAAGGTCGGGGGGCGCACCATGCCGGGCTGCACCACGCCGGTAGCCGAGGGGATGATCATCGAGAGTGATGTCCCCGAGCTTGAGGATATGCGCAAGGCCATGGTGGAGATGCTCTTCGTGGAGGGGAACCACCTGTGCCCCACCTGCGAGAAGAGCGGCAACTGCGATCTCCAGGCTCTGGGATACCGGTACCGGATGATGGTGCCGCGCTTCCCGTACCAGTTCCCGCTGCGCCTGGTCGACGCGACCTACACCAAGATCATGATCGACAACAACCGCTGCGTACAGTGCCGGAGGTGTATCCGGGGGATAACCACGAAGGACGGCAGGCATGTTTTCGCCATGACGAAGAGGTCGGGGAAGTCCACGATTGTGGCTGACCGCGAGCTTGAGGCGAAGATATCGGATGCGCTGGCGAAGAAGGCCATGGATCAGTGCCCGGTTGGAGCCATTTTGAAAAAGGAAACGGGATTCGCGCTGCCCATCGGCAGGCGGAAGTACGACAAGGCGCCCATCGGCACCGAAGTTCATAAGTAATTATTATTTTCATCGCCGGTTGGGCTGTGGGCGAAGCCCGAATTATGATTATAAGAAGTGGAGGTTTGTAATGGGTAAACCAGTTGTGGCCACGGTATCAATGGCCGGTTGTTTCGGATGCCACATGTCCCTGCTGGACATTGACGATAAAATACTTCAGCTTATCGACCTGGTGGAGTTTAACAAATCGCCGATCGACGATATCAAGAAGTTCACCAAGCAGTGCGACATCGGCTTTATCGAGGGAGGCTGCTGCAACAGCGAGAACGTGGAAAATCTCATGAATTTCAGAAAGAACTGCAAAATTCTCATATCCGTGGGCGAATGCGCCATCATGGGCGGACTCCCTTCCCTGCGGAACGGCATTCCGGTAAAGGAATGCCTTGAGGAGGCCTATCTCAATTGCCTTACGGTCGACGATAAAATCATCCCCAACGACGAGGAGCTCCCGATGATCACGGACAAGGTCTATCCCTGTCATGAGATCGTGAAGATAGATTACTTCCTCCCCGGATGCCCGCCGCGGGCCGAGCTCATATGGGAGGCGCTGTCGGCGCTCATTACGGGGAAAAAGCTCGAGCTTCCGTACGAAGTCTTTAAGTATGATTAATGGAGAAAACTATGGGTAGAAAGATAACAATAGAACCGGTAACGCGCGTCGAGGGACACGGTAAGGTAACCATCCTTCTCGACGACAGCGGGAATGTATCGCAGTCGCGGTTCCACATTGTCGAGTTCCGCGGATTCGAGCGGTTTGTTCAGGGCAGGCCGTACTGGGAGATGCCGGTGCTGACGCAGCGGCTCTGCGGCATATGCCCGGTGAGCCATCATCTGGCTGCCGCCAAGGCGACTGACGTTATCGTCGGTGCGGGAACCGGCGAGGGACTGACTCCAACCGGGGAGAAGATGCGCCGGCTCATGCACTACGGGCAGATGTTCCAGTCGCATTCGCTCCACTTCTTCCATCTCGCCTCGCCCGACTTATTATTCGGCATCGATGCTGACCCGGCGATCCGGAACGTCATCGGCGTGGCCATGAAGCATAAGGATCTTGCGGTCCAGGGCGTGATGATGCGCAAATTCGGGCAGGAGATCATCCGCGCTACCGCGGGGAAGAAGATCCACGGCACCGGCGCCATCCCGGGCGGCATCAACAAGAACCTGAGCCTCAAGGAGCGGGATGAATTCCTTAAGGGCGCCGATCCCCTTAACATCGACAAAATGATCCAATGGGCTCAGGCCGCGCTTGATTTCTTCAAAGGCTATCATTCTAAAAACAGGAGCATGATCGATAACTTTGCGGTGTTTCCGTCCAACCACCTCTCCCTGGTGCGCAAGGACGGCGGCCTTGACCTGTACCATGGGGTCTTGAGGGCGGTAAGCCCTGAAGGAAAAAAGATCCTGAACGACGTCGACTACCAGGATTATTATAATCATATCGGCGAAGAGGTGCGGAACTGGAGCTACATGAAGTTTCCCTACATCAAGTCCCTGGGCAAGAAAAACGGCTGGTACACGGTCGGGCCCCTGGCGCGGCTCAACACCTGCGATTTCATTCCCACGCCGCTCGCCCAGAAGGAGTTTGAGACATACAAGGCGTACACGGGCGGCAAGCCGAACAACAGTACCATGCATATGCACTGGGCGCGCCTCATCGAGACGCTCCACGCCGCGGAGATGATTCGGGAGCTTCTTCTCGATAAAGATCTGCAGGGCACGAAGCTCACGGCCAAAGGCGCGAAGCTGCGCGAAGGCGTGGGCCTTATTGAGGCTCCGCGGGGAACCCTGTTCCATCATTATAAAATAAACGATCAGGACCAGGTCATTATGGCGAACCTGATCGTTTCCACCACGAACAACAATGAGCCGATGAACCAGGCGGTTGCATACGTTGCGAAGAGCGAGTTCACCGGAAAGCCGGAGATCACCGAGGGGATGATGAACAGCGTGGAGGTTGCCATACGGGCGTATGATCCGTGCCTCTCCTGTGCGACTCACGCTATAGGGAGCATGCCGCTGGAGATGGCTCTGTGCGGCCCTGATGGTAAGATTATAGATGTGAAGCGGAAGCAGGGTTGAACCGGAACAGGGTTTTAGTATACGGGTACGGAAATCCGGGCCGTCAGGACGACGGCCTGGGGCCGGCCTGTGCCGAGCGGGTGGATTCGGAACGCCCGCCCGGTGTTGTGACCGACAGTAACTATCAGCTCCAGGTGGAGGACGCGCTGGCGGTGTCGCAGTGCGATACGGTCATCTTCGTGGACGCATCCAGCACGGGCGTAGAGCCTTTCTCATACACGGAGCTTGAGCCGTCGAATGAGACAACCTTCACCACTCATGCGGTTTCGCCGAGCTCGGTTCTTGCCCTGTGCCGGGATATGTACGGGAAGAGTACCAGGGCTTATCTGCTGGCGATCCGCGGATACGGGTGGGAGTTCGGGGCGAATCTTACGCCGGCGGCGGAAAAAAATCTTGAAGAGGCGCACCGGTTTTTAAAGAAGAAGATACATGAGTTAACGAATGCGGCCCCCCGCAGGGGTCCCCTGCGAGCGCGAAACAGGAGTTTCGCAACAAGCCTAAAGATATATTGTTGATATTATAGATTAAGATAATAAAGGAGAATTCTGATGGCAGATAAGAAAAAAATATTAGTAATCGATGACGATTCGGATATTACCGATTCGATAACGGCGATCCTGACGGCCAACGGCTTCGAGGCATATACGGCAAGCGACGGGAAAGAGGGGCTTAATGCCGTGGAGAGCGTCAAGCCGGACCTGGTGCTCTGCGACATGATGATGGAGCAGGTTGACGCCGGCTCAAAGATTGCCCATGAGATCAAGAAGAAGCACAAGAAGCTCCCCGTGTATCTCCTGAGCAGCATCGGCGCGGCAACCGCGATGAACATTGAAGTTAACAAGCTCGGATTCAGCGGCGTGTTTCAAAAGCCGATTTCTCCCGACCAAATGGTACGGGCCATAAAAAAGGCCCTGCAGATGCAATAATGTTACCACGATTGGTATTCGCATCTCTGGTTTTCGCGTTTAATGATGATTTTAAAATTTTTTATTGAACAGAAATTTATTTTTATAAATTCATTGTTTTATAAAGCCGGAAGCCGCCGCTGATGTTTTTCACCCGGTAACCCTTCTGGCGCAGAATGCGGGATGCAACGTAGCTGCGCACTCCTGCATGGCAATAAACAAGAATCTCCCGGTCTGCGGGTATCTCCGTAAGACGGCTGCGTATCTCATCCACGGGTATATTATATGCGCCCGGGGCCATGCCGTCTGCCGCTTCAGCCCTCGACCTCGCATCAATAAGAAAGGCTCCGCCGGATACGGCGTCCGTCACCTCATCCCAATAAGCAACATCAACATTTTTTTGTATGATGTTGGCTGCAGCGTAGCCGGCCATGTTTACCGGGTCTTTGGCCGACGAGAAAGGCGGGGCATATGCCAGTTCCAGCTCTTGAAGGTCGAACACGGTCATGCCGGCGTGCAGGGCCGTGGCCATGACATCGATGCGCTTATCTACGCCCTCGCCGCCTATTATCTGCGCGCCCAGGAGCTTTCCATCCTCCGGTCTGAAGAGAATTTTAATGCACATCTGTTCAGCTCCCGGGTAATATCTGGCGTGCGAATAGGGATGCACGTGGCATGCGCGATAGGATATGCCCAGACTTTTCAGGCTCTTTTCATTTTTCCCGGTACTGGCTGCATTCATGCCCATTATACTGACGATTGAAGTGGATTGCACCCCCTTATACGCGACCGGCCGGCCGGCAATGTTGTTGGCGATTATCCATCCCTGTCTGTTCGCCGGGCCTGCCAATGGCAACAGGGTGTCCTCATCGGTGATGAAGTCCTTCACCTGTACGGCGTCTCCGGCGGCGTAAATCGAGGGGTCGGACGTGCGAAGATATTCATCTACAATAATTCCGCCGCCGGCGCCGATGGCAAGGCCTGCTTCACGAGCAAGCAATGATTCAGGCTTTACACCGATTCCCAACACAATCAGATCGGCCGGGATATCCTTCCCGCTTCCGAGAATTAGGCGTTTCACTCTTCCGTTTCCCTGAAGGGCAGTCACCGTTTCGTTAAGCCGCAGGTCTATCTGTTTTTCCCTGATATGCTGATGTATAAACTCCGCCATCTCCGGGTCAAGGGAACGCATCAACTGGGGGGTGGCTTCTATCAGATGCACCTTCACACCCCATTGATAAAGAGTTTCAGCCATTTCCAGACCGATAAACCCGCCGCCGATGACGGCGCCATGATCCGGCTTGTTTTTTTTGATATAGAGCTTGATGATATCAGCATCGGGAATAGTTCTCAATCTAAAGACATTCGCCATGTCCGACCCGGGTATCCCCGGGTCGGCAGGATTTGCTCCCGGACTGAGAACCAGGATGTCATAATATTCCCGATATGTTTCACCGGCGGCTTCATCGTAGACCTCTACGCATTTTTCCCCGGTCAATATTCTTTTAACTTCATTTCTGATGCGCACGTCGATATTAAAGCGGGATTTCATGGATAAAGCCGTATTCAGGAGCAGCGACTCCCTCTTTTGTATAACGTCGCCGATATAATAGGGCAGGCCGCAATTCGCAAAGGAGATATGCTCTCCGCGCTCGAATATGATGATTTCAGTATTCTCCTCGAGCCTCCTGAGGCGCGCGGCGCAGCTCGCTCCTGCCGCAACTCCGCCGATGATAAGGACTTTTTTATTATTCATGATCCGGCGCTTTTCGTTTCATCCTCACTTGTACATATCTCTACCGTTAGCATTGTACCGACGCCTCATGCAGAATTGATATTCAGAGTATCTTCGGATGAATTACGAGATTTCTTCGTCACCGAGCATTTTCAGGTATTCGTCCCAGATCTTTTCGGTCTCCCGCGCAGCCTCCTCATCGAGCTTTTCAATGATAAAGCCCGCGTGCACGATCACCGTGTCGCCCTCTTTCACGTCCGGATACAGAGAGAAATTCACGACTGTTTCAACGCCCCGCGCCTCCGCTACCGCGCGGCCGTCGTTGATTTTCGTGATTTTCATCGGTATAGCAAGACACATTATGTAAACACCTCGTTAGTAAGTAATAGTGCAGGTGCTATTTGTTACTGATAATACTAGTGCTCCTGCTAGCATATCCGGGGCAGCTGCTCGTCGGTCAAAAGGGGCAGAATTCTTCTGCCGCCGATGGGAGTCTCAATAAACGCCTTGCCGGGGAACTCGGTATTTATCTCTCCGATAATGGCGGCGTTTTTCCCTTCCGGCGTGCTTTTCAGGACTTCGACTATCCCCGGGGCGTCCTTCCGCTCTGCGATGAGCAGAGCCTTTCCCTCGTTGGCGGCGTACAGAGGGTCAATGCCGAGGATGCCGCACACGCCCCGGACCTCTTCCCGAATGGGGAGCGCGTCCTCGTATATCTTCGCGCTGTGGCCCTGTCCCTTCACGATTTCGTTGAGCACGGAGGCGACGCCGCCCCTGGTCGGATCGCGTATGAACTTGATGCCGTCCGGGAACGCCGCGGCCGCCTTTTGTATCATATGATTGAGATGGGCGCAATCGGATTCGAGCCCGGAGGAAAACGAGAGGCTGTTCCGCGCAGCCATCACCGCCATGCCGTGATCGCCGATAGTGCCGCTGATGATGATCGCGTCACCCGGAGACAAGGGCCGGCGCAACAGGCCTTTCTCGATTATTCCGATGCCGGAGGTATTGATAAAGATCTTGTCCGCCTTTCCGTTCGGGACTACCTTGGTGTCGCCGGTCACGATTTTGACGCCTGCCCTGTCGGCCTCTGATTTCATTGAATCGAGTATTTTTTCCAACAGGGAGAACTCAAGCCCTTCTTCCAGGATCAATGAGCAGGAGATGACAAGAGGCCGCGCACCCATTACCGCCAGGTCGTTCACCGTTCCGTTTACCGCCAGCTTGCCGATATCGCCGCCGGGAAAAAAGACCGGCGTTATGGTGAAGGTGTCGGTGGTGAAGGCGATGGATGCGTTTCCCACGGTCAGCACGGCCGCGTCGTCGAGCTGCACGCTGTCGATGCCCAGACGTCTTCTTATGACCGATTCGATCAATTCGTTCATCAGCCTGCCGCCGCTCCCGTGGCCCGGCATTATTGTATTCGCCATTACCCGCTCCAGTATTTGAAATACGCCGCGCATGGGCCTTCCATGGAGACCATGCAGGGGCCGACCGGGTCCTCGGGCGTGCAGGACCTGGCGTACAGGCTGCATTCGGGTGGAATGATGAGGCCCCTCAGGAGCTCGCCGCACCTGCACCCCTTCGCTTCCCTCGGCGGAGGAGGTGTTACCGGGAACTTCCTGAGCGAGTCGAAATCGGCATATTCATCCCTGACATCCATTCCACTCCCCGGTATGACGCCGATCCCCCGCCAAAGGGAATCGGATGTCTTGAAAACCTTGTCCATGAGCTCCATAGCCTTCCGGTTGCCCTCTTCTTTGACCACGCGACGGTACTGGTTAACAACCTCATTTTTATTAGCGCGGATAATGTCTACCAGTGTAAGCATCCCCATCATCAGGTCGTGCGGTTCGAACCCGGCAACGACGCAGGGCTTGGAGTACCGGCCGGATATGAACCGCCAGGCTCCTGCGCCGATGATGGCGCTCACGTGCCCCGGCAGGATGAATCCGTCGATCTTGACCTCGCCGGCGTCAAGCAAGGCCTTGACCGCGGGCGGGGTAAATTTGTTTCCCGGCAGGATGGAGAAATTCCCGATAGCGCGCATCTTCGCTTCGATAACCGCCACCGCCTCAGTCGGCGCCGTGGTTTCAAAGCCGACGGACAGGAATATGACCTGCCGGTCAGGTATTGACGCCGCAAGATCGAGCGCGTTCAGGGGCGAGTAGACCACGCGGATATCCATCCCGTCCGCCTTTTCCCGTGCGAGCGAGCTGTAGGATGAAGGCACCTTCATCATGTCGCCGAAGGTGGTTATGATGACGTCATGGCGCCTTCCTATCTCTATCGCCCGGTCCAGGTATTCATTCGGGGTTACGCAAACCGGACAGCCGGGGCCGTCTATAAGGGAGAGCCCTTCCGGGAAAAGATCCTTCACGCCGGTTCTGAAGAATTCAGTCGTATGTGTCCCGCACACCTCCATGACCCTGATTTCCCGTTCGAGGCGAAGGCTCTTGAGCCGGCGGGCCAGCCTGTTGTCCAGATCATTCTTCTTCATGTAATCTCGATGCTCGTTATGAAAAATTCCCTACCCTCAATAACCTCGATATCGGTGGACTGGCATTTGGCGCAGGCGAAGCTCCAGTCCTTGTTCGTGAACGTATTCAGATTGCCGCACGACCTGCATTTCACCGTGACCGGTACCTTCTCAATGGCAAGCGTCGCGCCGTCCGCTATGGTATCCTTGCTCAGCATGTCGAAATAGGTCTGGGCCCATTCCGGAATTATATCGGAGAGATCGCCGATTTTTAAATTGATCCTTACGACTTTTTGAGCGTTGTTCTTGTTCGCATGCTCCAGAACGATATCGAGGATATTGTTCATTATGGACAGCTCGTGCAATAATGCCTCCTTATTAATTAAATGCAGGCCGGCATCCTTATATCATAGCGGAGGCATGCTGTCGGATGTCAATACTATTTAGATAATCCATTACTTACATGTCCCTCTCTCATGCCCCCCAACCCCCCGGAGGGGGGCTGACCTCATCCCCCCCTTCCCCCCTTCTCCTTAATAAGAGAAGGGGGGGTGAATAAAGTTTATAGTTTTAAGCTCACCTCTCCAATTTGGAGAGAGGCTGGG
>Ga0154758_124_pt1 | contig 22864 bp, 18 predicted proteins | sample Rifle2008BG16ft_FD_105766 | JGI IMG/M metagenome (GOLD analysis project Ga0154758, IMG submission 105766) | Spirochaetes bacterium RBG_16_49_21
CTCGGAGGAACGGTACCGGAACCTCTTCGAACGGGTGAGGCACGGCATTATCGTCAGCACCAGAGAGGGAGGCGTCGTTGATTGCAATCAGGCCCTTCTCGATATGCTCGGCTACGACAACAAGGACGAATTTCTATCGATCGACATAGAAAAGGACCTGTATAGGGAACCCGGTGACAGAAAAAAGTTCCAGCGGGAGATCGAAGAAAAGGGATATGTCAAGGATTACTATGTCCAGTTCAAAAAAAAGACGGGCCAGAGCGTTTCCGTGTTGCTGACAATCATCCCCCGCTATGGAAAGGGAAATGAAATAATAGGATATCAGGGCCTCAACATCGATATAACGGAACGCGAGAACATGGAAAGGGAATTGCGCGCGGCGACGAAGAAATTCCAGAAGATCACGGAAATGGGAGAAGACGCCATCATGGTTCTGGAGCAGGGATCCCGTATCGAATTCGCCAATTCCCTGTCGGCCGATATCACCGGTTATAATCCGGATGAGTTGATCGGCATGAATTTCAATCTTTTGCTGAGCGAACGAGAGCAGAACATCCTCGCCGAACTCCACTCGCAGCTGGGAGAGGACGAAAACCGGCGCGTCTGCATGGAAACCCAGATCAAAATGGCCGACAATCAAACAAAGGACGTGGAGCTCTGCATCACCATCGCCAAGGATGAGGAAGGCAAGGTAAAGACATACGCCTACATGCGGGATATCGGCCACCGGAAAAGCATGGAGCGGAGAATCCGGGAGGCCAATGAATTTCTCTCCAAGCTGATAGATAGTACGGTTGACTCCATCGTGGTAACCGACATGTCGGGAAACATACTCATCTTCAATCGCGGCGCCGAAGAGCTCCTCGGATACAAGGCCGAAGAGGTGATCGGCAAGATGAACATCAGAAACATCTATCTCCCCGGCGTGGCGAAAGAGGTGATGGGAAAGATGCGGAGCCCGGACTACGGCGGGGTGGGGAGGCTTCGCTCCATGCCGATGGTTCACAAAAACAGGCAGGGCGAGATGATCGACGGCAGCATTTCCGCGAGCATAATCTACGACAGCGAAGGCACCGAGGTCGCGACGGTCGGCATCTTCACCGATCTGAGGCAGCGGCTCGCCATGGAAAAGAAGCTCCGCAAGACCGAGCAGCAGCTGCTCCAGTCGGAGAAGCTCGCCGCGATGGGGAGGCTCACCGCGCAGATCGCGCACGAGCTCAACAACCCCATATACGGAATCATGAACACCCTTGAGCTTCTCAAAACCGAAATTTCGCCCGGGTGCAGGAGGAGGAGGCTCCTGGAAATGGCGTTGTCCGAAACAGAGCGGATCTCGGAAATGCTGTGTAACATGCTGAGCTTCTCAAAACCCCAGGAAGAAGCGCGGAAGGATATCAATATCACTAAGCTTCTTAAAGATATAATGCTCGTTCACGAAAAGCAGCTATGCGAATCGAACATCGCGGTCGAATTCAACCTCGATCCGCTGCTCCCGGCAGTCAAAGCGTCCCCGAACCAGATCATTCAGGTAATACTGAATATAATCAGCAATGCGAAAGATGCCATGCCCGACGGCGGCACCCTGACCATTGATACCTTTACTAACGAAACCGATATCATTATCAGCATTTCCGACACGGGCACCGGCATCCCTGAAAATATCCGGGACCGGATATTCGATGCCTTTTTCACCACGAAACAGGCGGTCAAAGGCGTCGGCCTCGGGCTCTCGGTATGCTACGGCATAATTAAGGATCACGGGGGTGATATACAGGCCAAAAGCGAGACGGGAAAAGGGACCACCATATCAATACTATTACCCCAACAATATGCTCCTTAAAAAAACGACTCGAACATCACAGGGAGAAAAGCTATGAAAATCTTTACTATTTCCCAGGCAGGCCACTACTGCGGGGTCCCACCGGAAACGGTTCTCGGCTGGATCAAAGACGGCAAACTATCAGCGGAAATGGCAGCCGGCGGCCACCGACGGATCAGGAAGGATGATGTCGACCGGTTCCTGAAAGAAAACAGCCTCGGCCCGGGAGACCTGTCCCGGGCGGAGGAGCGGAAAAAAATTCTTGTGGTGGATGATGACGATATCATTGTCGAAACCATCGTTCAATGCCTGGAAGAGGACGCACATTGTTATGAACTCATCTCGGCGGCGGACGGATTTGAGGCTGAAGCCCAGATCAAGCACTTCTGCCCGGATCTGCTGATCCTGGACATCATGATGCCCGATATTAACGGCTACGAGGTATGCAGAAAGATCAAATCCAATAAAGATACCCACGATATCAAAATCATTGTCCTGTCCGCCTACATGGATGAAAAAAGTTACCAGAAGATGAAAGAATTCGGGGCCGATGCCTGCTTCTCAAAGCCTCTGCCGCTGCCCGAGCTCAGACAGCAGGTCGCGAAACTTATAAGCTAAAGACAAAATAGAGGGGTCGCTGACATGGATTTACAGGAATCGTTAAAAAAGAAAAGGTTTGTCGTAACCTCCGAGATCCAGCCTCCCCTGGAAGAGGACTTCAGGGAGCTCCTTGAAAACATTGAAAAGATCAGGGGCAGGCTGGACGCCCTTACGGTCCCGGAGTTCGACTTCGAGGGAGTTATCGCCGATTCCATCGGAACGTGCAGCATTTTGCGGGAAAACAAGTTCAATCCCATATTACAAACGACTACGCGGGAAAAAAACAGGCTGGATCTCCAGTCGTTCCTCGTAAAGGCGTCCGAGAAGGGCGTGAAAAATATCCTCGCCTTCACCGAGGACTACCGTATCACCGGGGACAGCCTCCAGGAAATCATGTTCTTCCATGTGGATTCCGGGAAGCTCTTTTCAGTGTTGGAAAACCTCCGGGACGGGCATGATGTGACCGGCAAGGACATCAGAAAGGCGGCGGAATTCTTCGTCGGCTCCGGGATTGACGCAAACCACAATGAAAACATCCCCGACCTGGAGCTGAAGGAGATGGAGGAAATGGTGAAGCTGGGCACCGGCTATTTCCTGACGACCCCCGTATTTGACCCGGAGGAGTTCCGGAAGTTCATGAAGCGGGTCGAACCCTTCAATATCCCCGTCATCGCCGAGGTCATCCTGCTTAAATCGGCAAGTACGGCCCATTTCATCAACCGGCATCTGAAAAAGGGCCTCGTGCCGGCGCACATCATTCAGAAGCTGACCAGGGCGCCTGATAAAGAGAAGGCCAGCATTGAGATATTCACCGAGATTATAAAGGGGTTGAAGGATATCTGCCAGGGGATCCACCTGATCCCCTTAGGATGGGAGGGGAAAATCCCGAAATTCCTTGACGCGGTCAAGCTTTAATATACAATATCAGCTGTATCTACGACCGAATCTTCCAATTCGAGCATTGCATTGATCAGGCTCGCCCGCGAAAAACGGTGCAGGTCATTGACGGATATGCGCTCCTCCTGAATAATCCCTTCCGATAAGAGCAACTCCCTCTTCGTCCCTTTTAACAGCGGCTCGGAAGGCGTAACCCATCGCTCGCCGTCATGGAATACGATATTGCTGAAAGAGGTATCGGTTACCCGGTCTTTTTTTATGATGAGGATATCATCACAGCCGTCTCTTCGCTGCACCAGCTGGTGAATGCATTCCCGGTTTTCATATTTATACGAATAGTCAATATCGTCATCACGAACGATCTTAAGGCTCTTGATGATTCTTTTTGCATACCGCTCAAAACCGATCGCGATGATATCGTGCGCATACACCATCCGACATTTGACCACGCCCCGGCGGCAGTCTGAAGGAATTGTAATGATTCCGCTCAAATCGATATGATCAGCACGGCCGAAAAGAGCGAAACGGACGGAGTTCATTCTCTCATTGTGAAGCTCGAGATTACAGGGACAGCCGTCCTCAATCTTTATCGTTTCCAATAATCGGCACATATACCTTATCGACCAATTCATTATATTCCGACACGGGATCGCTGTACACGGTTATACCGCCGCCGCTTTTATACCAGATCGCGCCATTTAATTTTTCCAGATATCGGATCATCACCGCGCTTTTCAATATCAGGCCGTCATAAAAACCAAAGACACCCGTATAATATCCCCGGTCATATTTTTCCGCCTCTTTGATTAACTCCACCGTCTTTTTCTTCGGCGCACCCGTCACGGACCCGGCGGGGAGCATCGATGCCATAATGTCGCCGAGCCTTTTGTGATAATCCTTCTCAAGCTCTCCGGTAATCAGGGAGCTAACTTGAAGGAGCTCCTTGCGGTGCGTTTTAATTCTATCGATATACCGGAATTTCTCCACCCTGACATTCTTCGCCACGATATTCAAGTCATTTCTGATCAGATCGACAATGGTCACGTGTTCCGCGAATTCCTTCTCGTCAGCCAGGATGACCTTTTCAGCGTCGGGAAGGGCCGCATCGATAGTACCCTTCATGGGGCAGGATGAAATAATACCATCGGAAATGGTAACAAAGGTCTCCGGGGAAAACACGACAAACTCGTCCCTGAAGAACAGCTTATACAGCGCGGTGCTGTCGTAAAATATCTTCCGGAACGAGAGATCGGTGACCACCCTGGTCGGGAAGGTCAGATTCAGCAGATACGAATTCCCCTTGTTCTGGTTTTCAACGACAAAGTCAAAAGCCTCTTTATAGCGGGAATAGGGCATTGGATATTTCTCAAAGGTAAAGCCGTTTATTTTCACCGATTGATTTTCGTAATTACGGGCGCCGTCAATATTATAAAGAATGTCATGATCACGAGCATCGGCGAGAGGCATTATTACGGGCTTGACCGCGTCGAAATCTATAATGAAGAGAAAGGGAACCTTCCGTCTCCCGAAGTCATTCATCGTCTCTATCATGCTGCTATTATCGATCATAGGAAGTCACCTGAAGGCGGGGATGCGCATCCCCGCCTTCTCATATTGATAAAAGCAATATGTATTACTCATACCGCAATGCCTCGATCGGATTGAGGCGGGAAGCCTGCACGGCAGGCCAGAACCCGAAACCGATGCCGATAAGAATCGAAAAGAGCGAAGAAATCAGGACTGCGGATGGGGATATTTTGATCGACCACTGAGCCATCAGGGATATCAGAATTGAAACGCCGCAACCCAGAATTATTCCGACTATCCCTCCTGAAAAAGTGAGCAGGGAGGACTCGATCAGAAACTGTAGTAAAATGTCCTTCCTCCGCGCGCCGATCGCCTTGCGCAGGCCTATCTCCTTGATCCGCTCCTTGACGGACACGAGCATGATGTTCATGATGCCGATCCCGCCGACGAAAAGCGAGATTGAGGCTACGATCCCGAGCAGCAGGCTCATGGTCTTCGTGGTGCTCGTCATCAGATCCCGTATCTCGGACATGTCTCTGATCTCGAATGAATCCTCGTCGTCGGGCAGGAGGCGATGCCTCTTGATGATGAGCTTTCTTATCGACAATATTGCCTGGTCGATGAGCGCCTGGTTTGTTATCTCAACATCTATGAAGTCGACGTATTCTTTGCCCAGCAGGCGGTACATGGCGGTCGTCACCGGTATCACCGCGGCGTCGTCCTGATCCCTGAAGAAGGTCACCCCTTTGACCGGCAGGACGCCGATGATCTTGAAATTAATGCGGTTGATCTTAAAAGTCCGGCCCACGGGGTTGGTGGAGCCGAACAGCTCTTTGATAATCGTGGCCCCCACGACCGCGACTTTCTTCCGTGAGCGAAGCTCATCGTCGGTAAAAAACCGGCCCTGCAGGGGAACGGCGGCCTTCATGTACGCATACTCGGCCCCGGTTCCCCAAATCTGTGTGTTCCAGTTCCGGTTGTTGTACACGACCTGGCCCCGGCCGACGACCGAGGCCGATATCCGCCGCACCTCGCTCAGACGGGACAGCTCCCGCGCGTCCTGAAGGGTCAGGCGCGTTACCAGGCCGGTCTCCAGCGCTACCCCCATCTGCCGGTGGGAGCCGGATCGAATCGTAAGCAGGTTCGATCCCAGGGAGCTCAGGCTCCGGGTGATCGATTCTTTCGCACCCTCCCCCAGAGCCAACATGGCAATCACCGCGGCCACGCCGATGAGTATCCCGAGCATGGAAAGAATCGAGCGCAACTTGTGGGATACAATCGATTCCATGGCCTGCTTGAGGTAATCGACAAACTCGGCGGTCCCGAAATACGAGTGCCGGTTGCTTAAGATCTCATTGATCGAGCGGCCCCTGCCGGAAAGGGGCCGCTTTTTTCTGACGAGTTTTTCATCCGAGATGATCCGCCCGTCCCTCATCCTGATTATTCTCTTTGCGTGCGCGGCGATCTCCTGCTCGTGAGTCACCATGATGATGGTGATCCCCTCCCGGTTCAAATCCTCAAGAACCGATATGATCTCCTCCTCGCTCTTCGTGTCAAGATTCCCGGTCGGCTCGTCCGCGAACACGATGAGCGGCCGGTTCACGATGGCCCGGGCGATGGCGACGCGCTGCTGCTCCCCTCCGGAAAGCTCGTTCGGATAGTGCCGTTCCCTCCGGGCGAGCATCACCTGGCGTATCTTTTCCCGTGCCGTATCCTTAAAATCCCTCTTGCCCGCATACACCAACGGAAGCCCGACATTCTCGAGGGAATTCATCCGGGGAAGGAGGTTGAACTGCTGGAACACGAATCCGGCTATATGATTTCTGAGGAGCGACAGCTCGTCGTCGCCGAGCTCGGTAATGTCCCTGCCCATGAGCAGGTACGTTCCCTCGTCCGGCTTGTCCAAAAATCCGAGTATGTTGAGAAGCGTGGATTTACCGGAGCCGGAATGCCCCATGACGGCGACGAACTCCCCCTCTTCAATGCTGAGGGACACATCGCTCAAGGCACGAACCTGGACCGTGCCGGTGTCGTATATCTTTGAAACGTTCTTCAGCTCTATCATGAATCCTCACCGAGACTGTCTTTTTCTGGACGGCATGAAGGGGCTCCCGCCGGGCCTGGATTCCTTCGACAGGTCGGTTTGCGCCATGACCGCTATCCGCTCATTTGCCGTAATGCCGGAAAGGACCTCGATATTCTGATCGTCCGATACCCCGACCTGTATCTCCCTTTTCTCAGGCTTTCCCGGGGACTTCTGTACCCAGACGTAATCTTTCTGGTTTTCGATAAATACCGCGTCATTGGGCAGCAGGAGCGCGTTATTTTTCACCTCCTGTATGATGCTGATGTCCGCGCTCATGCCCGAGCGGAAAATTTCCGGCACCCTGTCCGGAACGATATTCACCACATACATGGTCACATTATTGATGACCTTCGACTCGTATTCTATGAGATCCACCCTTCCCTTCGCCTCAACATCGGGGTACGCGTCCAGCCTGATACCGGCCTTCTGGCCGACCTTGACCCTTCCGATGTCGGTCTCATCCACGTCAGCCTTCACGATGAGCCGGTCGGAGAGCACCAGAATGGCAGAGGCGTTGTTGGCGCTCTGGCCCGGCTCGGCCGCCCTGACAATGACCGTTCCGTTAATGGGCGCTACTATCGGAATCGGCTTGTACGCCTGCTCCCAGTACCTGACCGAGGCGGAATCCTGCGAGCGCGCCGCGTCGATCAGGGCGGCCCGCTCCGTGGAGCTCATCCACGCGAGTATCTGCCCCTTTCTCACCTTCTGGCCCTCGACGACCAAAACATCCTCCACCCTGCCGCCGATCTCCGGCTTAATCTCCAGCCGATTGTACGGAAGCACCGTGCCCGTTGCCGAGATAACGATCCGTATGGTGCCGTAGCGGGGCGCCACGATCCGGGCTATGGCCCCGATGGTTGAGTCCTTTCGTATAGCCACCAGTATAACGATGCCCGCGACCGCTGCGACCCCGGCGCCGATCAGGATGTTCCTTTTCCTTTTATAGGTCATAATCGAGCGTCTCCCCCTTTGCCTGTATCCATTCAGCCTCGGCGTTCAATTCATTGGCCCGTGCGTCCAGGTAGGCTAGTTTCTTTTGCGCCAGATCATCCTCGATAATGATCCAGTTATCGAACAGCACGAGCCCCAGAGAGTATTCAGCCTCGGCTATTCTAGATCGCTCCTCCGCTGCCGCCAGAAACTTCCGCTGCACCCCGACCAGGTCTATGGCGTTCTGCCAGTCGATCCACTTCTGTTCCAGAGCAAGGATGACCTGCTCCCGGGTGTTCAACTCATCAGCCTTGAGCTGCCGGTGCGCGGCCCGGGCTTTTTCAATATTATAATACCGGTTCCCTCCGTCAAAAAGCGGCAGGGTGGCCTGCACCCCGGCCGACCAGTTTGTATTTTTAGGAAGAAATTTATCGTCGGACTTGCCTATGCTGCCGGTCGCGCTGATTACCGGTGATAAACCGGCGATCTGGGATTTCTCAGTGTACCGGGCGGATTCCTTTCTCTTCACGATCTGCAGTACCAGAGGATGCGCATCCACTATGTTGTTGAAATCAGGCTTATTCCGGTCATGCTGTATAGCGCCACGGAGCGTTCCGCCTGCGCGTACGGACGTGAAAGAGTAAAAGCCCATCTGCCGAAGCAGACCCCGTTGTGCTGCGGTAATACTCCGCTCCGCCTGGAGGAGCCGGTAGTGCGCCTGTGCAAGATTAGCCTCAGCGCTCATGAGGGATCCCCGGTGCTCCCTGCCCGCCTTGTACCGCATCAGGACAAGCTCGCGGTTCTTTTTCCACCGCGCCGTGATCTCCTTTGAGATTACTATCGACTCCTGCGCTTTCAGGAGCTGCACGAAAGCCAATCTCAGATCGTGACGCAGCTGCGACGAGGTATACGCGTACTGGTATTGGGCATACTCAACAAGGCTTTGAGCGGAATTGACGTCGTATATGGTCTTTAAGCCGTCAAAGAGCATCTGCGTGCCGCTTACCCCGTATGAATATTTTTCGACCTTATTGCTCGTGGTTGAGACTCCCTGCCGGAGCAGCTGACTTGCGCCAACTCCGGCCGCGGAATAAACCGCGAGCTCGCCGGCGGACAGCCCTCCTTCCTGCCTTGAAACCTCAGCGCCGAGGTTCGCGCTGATCTGCGGCAGGTAGCCGCTTCTCGTGATACCCTTCGCAGCCTTATTCTGTCTGATGACCTGTTGGGCTGATACAAGCTGCGGATTCTTATCCTTGGCCAGTCTCACGCACTCCCTCCAGGACAGCGCGTCCGCGCCGTACCCGGCCGGCGGAATTACGGCCAGCCCGCATGAGAGCACTGTTAAAGCACGAACAAACCGATTCATGGATTTCACCGCCAACCCTTCTGGAATTTATAAAATATTTATAAAATATTTCTAAAATGTTTCAGTATTAATTTTTTAAATTAATATCCTCTACCCGGCAACGGAAGACAACGGGTAATGTATTCGATTAAGACATTTAAATTGTAAGACCTCATATTTTTGTATAGGGTTCCATCATTAAAATATTTCATAAAAAATTGTAACAACAATGTTTCTGATTCTCGAGGGCAGATTCTTCAACTATTTTTTTCCTGGGGCAGGGAGTGCTCTTTGAACCGGATGGCATATTCAGTGCCCGCCTCCCGGCGGACCGCGAGGGTGCCGCCTATCTGGCGGACGAGAAGCTTCACCAAAAGCAGGCCCATGGAGCCGACCTTCTCCATATCCATCTCTTGCGGGATTCCCACGCCGTTGTCCCTGACGACAAGGGTGCAGGCGCCGCTCTCATCCTTGTGCATCGACACGAAAACCTCGCCTTCCCTCCCGCCGGGAAATGCGTATTTAAGGGCGTTGGAAACAAGCTCGTTGATAATCAGGCTGCACGGCAGGGAGGTATCGATGCTGAGCCGTACGTCGGCGACATCAAGCCGGATCTTTATCAGCGCGGGATCCGCGGCGTATGAATAAAGAAGGTCGTTGGTCAGATTCTGGAGGCACCATCCGAAGTTTATCTCGGAAAGATCGTTCGATCGGTACAGCTCTTCATGGATGATCGCCATGGATTTGATGCGATTCTGCATATCAACGATTATATCCTTCAATTCCGGATTTCTGTTGTAACTCCCTTGCAGATTCAGCATGCTTGATATGATCTGCATGTTGTTTTTGACCCGGTGGTGTATCTCTTTAATGAGAACCTCCTTCTCCTGAAGGGATTTTGTGAGCATGTCCTGCCCTGTTTTAAGCTCCGTAATATCCTCCATGGTCATGTAAACCAGGCTGGGCCGCGCATCGCCTGCCGTATACTGGGGCACCGCGGTAACGCTGATCCACCGGTAGCCCGGTATTACCGGATTGAACACGCCCATGATAAAATTATTGACCGGCCTGCCGGTATGGAGCGCGGTCATTCCGGGAAGCATGTTTCCGGCCAGTTCCGTTCTGCTTTGATCGAGGGCTTTTCCAAAAAGCTGTATGCAGGTTAATCCGAGCATCCGGCTCAGGGACACGCCCAGAATCCTCTCCGCAGCCGGATTGGCAGAGGTCACGACGCCGTCGGCGTCAAAATAGACGATCCCCTGGGCCATTGTCTCGAACAGCGTGCGGTACCGCAGTTCATTTTTAAATAAAAGCTCATACGCCTGCTCCCTCTCGATCGCGAGCCGCTTCATCTCCAGGGCGCCCCGTATAGCGGGCCCGATCCTCCCGACATGGCCCTTTATAACGTAATCGGAGGCCCCGGCTTTCATGCACTCAACCGCCGTTTCCTCATTTATCGATCCGGTGACGATTATGAAGGGAAGGTGCGGCGCTGATTCCCGGGTCAGCGTGAGCGCGGTCATGCCGTCGAAGTGCGGAAGCGCATAGTCGGCCAGTATGATATCCGGTTTGAATTGATTAAGGGATTCCCGGAACGCCTCTCTGGTCTCGACGCACCGGGAGGTGAACTCGATCCCCGCCTTCCGGATTTCCCTCTTGACCAGCTCTTCGTCCGCAGGGAGGTCTTCCAGGATGAGGATTTTAATCGTATTCGCCATGGTTCCTTAGAACGGCGGCTGATTCATCAGGAGCCAATACATCCCGAGGTTACGTACCGCATCGATGAATTTTTCAAAATCCACCGGCTTGACGATAAAGCTGTTCACTCCCAGTTTATAGCTTTGTATAATGTCCTGCTCTTCGCGGGAGGAGGTGAGCACGACCACCGGTATCAGCCGGGTGCTCTCGTCCTCCTTGATCTTTTTCAGCACTTCAAGCCCGTTGACCTTGGGAAGCTTTAAATCGAGCAGAATCACTTTCGGATTGCGGGATTCTCTTCTTCCGGCATATCTCCCGTTGGCGAATAAAAACTCAAGCGCCTCGGCGCCGTCGCTCACCACATGTATCGGGTTTATGATATTATGTTTTTTAAAAGCCCTCAGGGTCAGCTCGACGTCCGAGGAGTTATCCTCGACCAGAAGAATATCGATAACATTGGTATCCATACTCATGCACCTCCGCGCTTCATTACCCCTCCTCCCTGCTTATTGAATAACCGTATATCGATTAATCGACCGTGTCCCCTCCCTGCGATCGTGTCTTCAAACTGAAATAAAAGGTGGAACCCTGGTCTACCGAGCCCTCGGCCCAGACCCTTCCGCCGTGGCGATTGATTATCCTCTGTATAAGGGCGAGCCCGACGCCGGTTCCCGGAAATTCATCAGAGCTGTGGAGGCGCTGGAATACGCCGAAGAGCTTGTCCGCGTATTTCATGTCGAACCCCACGCCGTTATCCGCCACATGGTAGATCATCTCCTCCCCTTCCGACCGGCAGCCTACCGCGATCCGTGCTGCATCCCTGGTTGACGTAAACTTGATCGCATTGGAGAGTAGATTTGTCCATACCTGCCGGATAAGAGACGGGTCGCCGTTCGCCTCAGCCAGGCCCTCCAGGGAAAAATCTAACCTCCGGCCATGCTCCTGCGCAACGAGCTCCTGCCATACCGAATCCGCCAGCGCCCGCATATCGATCCTCTCGATCGAGATCTCGCGGCGGCCCACCCGGGAAAAGGCGAGGAGATCGTCGATAAGCTGGCCCATCCTCCGGGTATTATCCTGAACAAGGTTCAGGAGCCGCTTCGTCTCCTGGTCAAGCTTGTCCGAATAATCCTCGATCACGATCCGCGAGAACCCCTCAATGGCGCGGAGCGGCGCCTTCAGGTCGTGCGATACCGAGTAGGAGAAAGCCTCCAGCTCCTTGTTGGCCTCGTCCAAGGCTGCGGTTCGAAGCGCTACCCGCTCTTCGAGCTCCGCGTTGAGGGCGCGGATCTCCTCCTCGGCTTTCATCCGCTTTGCGTCATGCTCTATAAACTCAAGCGCGTACCCGACATCGGACACGAGCTCCGTGAGGAGCTGAACCTCCTCACCATTGAAGAAATGGGGCTTTGCCGCATAGAACGTATAAACGCCGACGGCCGCGTTACCCACCATAATCGGAAATCCGGCTGCAGCGCGGTATCCCAATGCCAATTCCCGCTCCCGCAAGGGCTGCATGCAGCCGGAGTTCTCGATGTCCGGACATAGAACAATTCTGCCCTCACGGATTGCTGCGCTTGCCGGCTCAAAGTTATGCTGCGGGTCATCGACTGAGATACAGATACCCTTGAGGAACTCCTCAGCGGTTGAGCCGGAGCAGGCAGCCGGGACGATCGAGCGGGTCTCGTCGTCCACGAAGCCGACCCAGGCGATTAAAAAGCCGCCGTCCTCAACCGCGATCCTACAGGCCTCTGCCAGCAGCTCCCCTTGATCGCGGATGCGCACAACCGCCTGGTTGATCTTGCTCAATACCCGATATGTCCGGTTAAGCTGCAGCAGCTTTTCCTCCGCCTGCTTGCGCTCGGTAATGTCGCGAATGATGAACTGAAATTTTTTCCCCTCCCCGGTTTGTACGGCCCGCGCGCTCACCTCGACCGGGAATATCGTCCCGTCCTTTTTTCGGTGCAGGGTCTCATAGGTGAGCCCGTCCGCCTCCTGCAGGGCCAGCAGATGCTTCTCAAGGTCAGCGGCCAGCTCCGGAATCCGTACATCCTTAAACGAGAGCCGCAGAAGCTCTTCGCGGCTGTACCCGTACGTCTCTTCAGCGCGGTTGTTTGCCTCGATTATTCTCTGGTTCTCGTCCCCCAGAAAAATGACATCGTGGGCGTAGCGCGTCAGGTAATCGAACTGCTTCTCAAGCTCGGCCAGTCTCTCCTCGGCCTCGTAATGTTTCCGGTAAAAACTCATGCGCTGCCGTATCCACCACCAGCCTATGCTGGTGCCGGCGAGTACGGTCAACATCACAACGAAAATCGACACGATGAGAAGCAAGCGCCGCACCGAAGCGTATATCTCGCTTAAATCCACTTTGGTTATCATAAACCATCCGGTCCCGGAAACCGGCCGCACATCCGCGAGAACCTTGACATTCCGGTAATCAAGTCCTTCAACGATTCCGGTTATGCCCCGTACGGCCATGGCAGCGGGCAGATTTTTGCTCTCAGCCGGCAGACGCAGCTTCATTGCAGTGCCTTTCCGATGGCGCAGCTCATTAAGAAACAGGACGTCGCCGTTTTCCTTACGTACAAGAAGCGTTTCCGCGGTGGGGCTCGGCACCGGCCATGATTGGACCAGCTTGTACAGGAAATGATACGGATCTATTCGCAGTAAAACGGCCCCGGCAGGAGTTGCAACCGCTCCCGGGTATACGGATATCGGCGCGATTAAATCGAAGTGGATGCTTTTACATTCGCCGCACCAGTAGAAATCGGAAAACTGCATGCTGTTCTTTTTCAAGGCTCTCAAAATAAATTCTCTCGTTTGAGGGCCGGTTGTTTTAAAGGTTTTATTCAACGACAATAGCGGCGAGCCGGACAGGTCGGTGAGCACTATATCGCTGTATTGGCGGTCGATATTTAAGGCGCGAGCCAGCTCCAAAAAACCCTGTTCAAACTGTACCTCACCTGAGCCCGCTCTCCAGCGCAGGAATTGCTCACCGAACAGGCGGTTGCGCATGATAAGATTCGCATCGTTTATCCGCTCGTTCAGCCAATTTTGGATTTGACGGATTTTGAGATCCGATATGGCCGCCAGCTCATTGTGCTTGGCATTGTTGATATGTTTTCTTTCAACCGTATAAAAAAGAACACCGCCAGTTATGAAGCATACTACCAGCCCCAGGAATATCATAACGATATATGAAGGGATGTGATAAGAGAATATCTTCATTATTACAATAGTATTCCCTCGCCGGGTTCGGGTTTTAGAGAGCATGAGTTCAGATGACTATATCAGATTCTCGATATCAATAGACCTGCTGCAAAGCTCACTGTCATTGCGAGCATAGCGAAGCAATCAGGTAATGCTACAGCTTCGTCGCTAGCGCTCCTCGCAATGACATTTTAACGCAGCAATTCTATTAGCATAACATAAGTTATACAAAAAATTAAATCTTGACAATGAAAATTAGCTAAAAATAATGTTATTTCTCCATACGGTGGCAGTAGTTCAATGGTAGAGCCCTGGACTGTGGCTCCAGTCGTTGCGGGTTCGACTCCCGTCTGCCACCCATAAGACGGGGAAGGGGATATGCAATGCGGCGTATCCCTTTTTACTCGAATTTATTCGATTTTATTCATGGCAGCCGACGGCGGCTATTCTCCGGTTATCACGTCCAATAATTTCTCAAAATCCTTGGATTTGTCAAAAAAATAATCGGCGCCCAGCTCCTTGCATCGTTTTTCATATAGCGGAATATTATAATTGGTGAGCATTATCACCTTGGTGCAGGGAGTGGCATCCTTGATCTGCTGGAGCAGATCTATGCCGTTCCCATCGTTGAGCCGTATATCAAGAATCACCGTATCCGGATTATTCAGGCGGATGCTTGAGGCCGCCTCCTTGATGGTGTCCGAGATGCCGATTATATCGACTCCTTTGAGGGACATGAGCATGGCGATTATCCTGCCGCGCACGAGTGCGGAATCCTCGACTATGAACACCCGTTCCATAATGTGCCACTCATTTTAGTTTAATATTAGACCTGTAGGACAATTTTACCAGGCATGGCTCAAAAGAGCAATCGGATTACGGCTTTTTTTTGTGTCGGTATTTATCCTACATCCTGTTTTCATCGACCGCTCCGGAAGCTATCTCTATTCAAGAAGGCCGTTCGCGATCACGTAATGGGTAAGCTCCGCGTTGTTTTTCAGATGCATCTTCTCGAGTATCCTCTGGCGGTATGTGCTTATCGTTTTAACGCTCAGGAACAGCTCCCTGGCGATATCCGTGATTCTCTTCCCGGAGGCGATCATGCACAGTACCTGGAATTCGCGGTCGGTCAGGTACTCGTGAAGGGGATTGTTCCGCGAGTCGGCGATGCTGTCCGCCAGCTTTTCGGCAAGCGTCGGGCTGATATACTTCCCTCCGCGGCACACCTTGTGGATGGCCTCTTTAAGCTTCTCCGGAGCGGTCTCCTTGGTTATATATCCCGATGCGCCGGCCTTGATGGTCCGAACGGCGTACTGCTCCTCGGGATGCATGGAAAGCACCAGGACCGGGAGCGAGGGCTGTTCCAGCTTGAGCTGTTTTAAAATTTCAAGGCCGCTTCTGCCCGGCATTTTGATATCGAGGAGCACGACGTCGTATTTCTTCTTCCGCACCATCTCAAGCAGCTCCTGGCCGTTCGTGGCCTCGCCCGCCACGACCATGTCGGAATCCCCGGCTATGATTTGTTTAAGGCCGGCCCGAACGATCTCATGATCATCGGCAATAATTATTTTTTTCATTGTTCACTTCCTTCCAGGGGGATGACCGTTTTTACGGTTGTACCGCGGCCCGTGACCCCGCTGATGAATGCGGTGCCGCCGCAGGACAACGCCCGCTCCCGGATCCCGATGATCCCCAGGGAGGAGGGATCGTTGATTTCCTCCTCGCTGATTCCCCTGCCGTTATCCTGCACGGTGAGGATAAGGGCGTCCCCCTCTCTCACCAGGCTCACCGCAACCTCGGTGGCATGAGCATGCCGTATGATGTTCGTCAACGATTCCTGGAATATCCGGTAAATGGTTATGGATTTCATTTCATCGATATCAAGATCATCGGTGTTGCAGGAAACCCGGCAGGGAATTCTGTTGCGCTTCTGGAACTCATCCGCGCACCATTCTATAGCCGCGTGCAGGCCCAGGTCGTCCAGTATGCCGGGACGCAGCTCGGATGATATTCTTCTTACGGTATCAATGATAGTATCGACGAGAGACGACATCGCTCCCATTTTTTCGAAAAGATCATTTTGGCCGGAGGGAAGCCTGTTTTTGATCCAGGAGATATCCATCTTCAGCGCGGTCAGGGACTGGCCCAGCTCATCATGTATCTCCCGGGCGATCTGCGTTCGCTCCGCTTCCCGCAGCGACTGAAGGTGAGACGAAAGATTCCGGTATTTTATCTCGCTTTCTTTAAGCCTCCGGTCGATCCGGTATTTATCCAGGGACATCTCGATCGTGGTATAGAGATTTCGCTCATCGTAGGGTTTGATGATATATCCGTACGGCTCGGTCAGCTTGGCGCGCGTCAGGGATGTTTTGTCGGAAAAGGCGGTGGCGAAGATGATCGGAATGTCGTACTTCTTTCTCAGCTCCGCAGCGGCATCAATTCCGTCCATGTCCCCGCGGAGCCTGATATCCATTATTATAAGATCAGGCGGGTCGGAAGGGATTTGCCTGATGCATTCCTCGCCGGACATCGCTGCTCCGGTAACCGAGTACCCCAGTCTGCCCAGGATGTGCTTCAGGTCAAGAGCCTCAATCGGTTCGTCCTCAACGATAAATATCTTCATCTTCTCCATGAAAAATTTATAAGAACAAGAAGAGACCGTGTCAACAAAAATCTGCTTTAAATCAAAGCTCCTCGGCCCCCTAAATCCCCCGGAGGGGGCCTTGACCTCACCCCCAGCCCCTCTCCAAATTGGAGAGGGGAGCTTAAAACTATAAACTTTATTCACCCCCCTTCTCTTATTAAGGAGAAGGGGGGAAGGGGGGGATGAGGTCAGCCCCCCTCCGGGGGGTTGGGGGGCATGAGCACGTGAAATGTGGGTAGAAGTTAGCTGGGGGGCATGAGAATAATGAGATGCAGGGAACGATTAATTCGTATCAGAAGCCACCGCGGGAAAGGATTCGCCCGCTACCGGACATGCTTCAACAATCAGCTTGCGTAATTTTTCCAGTCCCGTACATTCGTTTTTCCTGCATCTTCCGTCAGGATCTACGGCTGCAAGATACGTCCTTTTGAAATTATATATTGCCCGGTAAAGCTCGAGCCGCAGTTTCTTGTATTCGTCATATTCCTTCTTTTTTTTATTTCTTTCCTGAGTCTTCAGATTATACCAGCGCGAAGTTGACGGCGCCTTGGCGAGATACTCCTCTTTACACTGATCCGATACGGCATTGAGCTTTGCTTCATCCCATTTTCCCGCCATGGTCACGCAGGCGCCGATAAAAAACAACATCAATAAACCGGAGATTAGAATTTTATTCATTGCATCCTCTTGTAAATTCAAATATTATCCGTATCCATCCCGACCATACGCGCGGTTATATCCCAAAGTCGTGCTCCGAATTCAGAATCCGGCGATACCCCGGGATCCTTTTTCTTCATGAAGCGGTAGTAACCGCCGCTCGCACCCTCCAGATCCGGGGAGGTGGCGCAATAAACAGCGGTCCGGGCCGCCTTTTCCGGTTTGGGAAAGGTACATTGAATGAGCGCGTTAGCCATCCTCGCCAGCACTCCCGGCTTATTCGCAATGTTCGACCGCACGGGCCCGGGATCGACGGCGTTCACGGTCACCCCGCTCCCCGCGAGCCGCCGGGCAAGCTCCCGGGTGAAATATACGACGGCAAGCTTTGAGCGGCTGTAAGCGCCCATGAAGGAATATCTCCTGCGCCTGGCCTCGAGATCGTCCAGGTCAAGATACGCCATGTAGTGCGTGTCGGAAGAGACGTTAATAATACGCGCCGGTGCGCTCCGTTTGATCCGCTCAAGCAACAGGAGGGTGAGCGCGAACATCGCCAGGTAGTTGACCGCGAAGGTTTCCTCAAAACCGTCAGCGGATTCGCGGAACCGCTCGTTCACCTGGCCCGCGTTGTTTACCAGCATGTGGAGCGGACGGTTCCAAGATAAAAATTCAGCTGCACAGCGGCGGATATCCGTCAAGGAGGAAAGGTCGCATACCAGTATTCCGGGCCTTCGGCCGCCCCTGCCGCTTATCTCCCTCTGGACTGCGGCGCACTTGTCCTTATTGCGTCCCAGCAGGACGAGATCCGCTCCCCCGGCCGCAAGAGACAGGGCAACCGCCCTGCCGTGACCGCTCGTGGCGCCGGTCACCATGCAGGTTTTTCCGGAGAGGTCAGTTCCGCCGGTCACCGGTCGCTTCCTCCACGATATTGAATTGCGTCCGGTATGCCGCGAACTCCCTCTGAATCTCCGCGGGCGCAAGCCCGAAATCCTCCAACCGGTACGTATGGCGGCCGTGCCGGTGCTGGGGGTTGTCCCCTACCCACCGGAGCGCCGAGCTTTCGATTTCAGGAGTGAAGGGAACGGCGAGAAACTCATAGATGCGCCGCATCACTCCGGCCGGATCTGAGATAAGCCCGGCATAGGGGACGTCGATGAAATGATCCGCGCTTATCCGCCTGCGTATCTCCATGGAATGATTCACCATCTGCAGGGCTTTTCTGCTCCAGTGACTGCCGATCTCCCATGGATCGACCTCGTCGCTGAAAATGCCGTAGGCGTGCGAAACCATGCTGCAGAATGAGGCGACGACCCGCAAAGGATCCCGGTGGGTCTGGATGATCTTCGCGTTGGGGAACACGCTGAAGATCTCGCGGAAATGCTCCATATGCTGGGGGGTCTTCAATATCCACCTGCCCCGCGGATTCTGCCAGTACAGGAACTTCAGCAGCTTTTTATAATACTGATAGGCAGCGCTGTGGTCCTGGTCCTCAAGCCATCGGGAGAAGCCCGGCATCCGCATGGTGGCTTCCGGAACAGTGCTCCAGAAATCAAAATCAAAGAGCATGCAGTCTTCCTCCGGGCCCAGCGCATCAACCGGATGGATGGCGAAAAAATCCGGGGCCAGGTATTTCAGGGCCTTCTGTCCCAGAAGCGCGGCATTAACCCGGGGATCGTGCCCGCCGGCGCGCCTGTTTGACGCAAATGGGGCGGGATTTATCGCCTCCCATGAGGCAAGGAAGCGGAAATTTTCCGTATCAGCGGCAAGCAGCCGATGGAGCATGGTGGTTCCGGTGCGCTGGAGTCCCACGATGAAAACGGGATCCTGCATCCTGATCTCCATTATTTCCGGGTGCTTCCTGCACGCATCCTCGATCCTGAGGCGGTTGGTCAGAAAACGCACCAGGTTCTGTTTCACCATGAAGCGCCCGAAGGGATGGAGCCGCGCCTCATGATCGAGGGATTCGATTAAAAGCCGCATGCGCTGCTTAAAGGATTTTTCTCCGAAGTCGCTCAATCCGGTCTTGCGCACAGCCGCCGCGCAAAGGGAATCCTCGTTGAAGCTCGGCCTTGTACGGATGATCTTTCTGATCATGCGGCCGACGAAATTTATCCCGGCGATAAGCCGGGGCCGGTAGGGACGCTCGTATTCTATTGAGGTCGCTTTAACTTGCACATTCATGTCATACCTTGTATATTTTAATAAGCCCCCCTCCGGGGGGTTGGGGGGCCTCCGTAAGAAAAACGCATAGTCACTATTTAAGATCTTTCATATCTGCCAATTTCACCACCCGCGTCCGCGGCTCCGGGTGCTCGTCCGCCCTCACCCACCTGAGCAGCATGGTTCCCTGACGGTGACCCACGGTGTCGATCCAGTTGTCCACGCCGGGATTTTCATGCGCCACCACGATCCGCACCGATCCGTCCGCACGGTACTTCGCGCTATGCTGGTTCACCCAGACCGGATAAAAGCGGTAATCGAGCGATTCCATCCAGTAATTGTTGAGCTGGAAGTTCCACGCCTCGCATTTCGGGGGCGTCACCTCTATCACGAGCGCTTCGTCGTCAGCGAGCTTCCAGTAGCTGTGGTAGTAGGAGATGTGGGGATCCCCCATCGCCGCCAATGAAGCCGCCGGGTCGAAGCGGGGAAGCCGGTTCGTGTGCTTCATAAAGCCCTCCGCCCATGAGGTGAACAGGGTGGATGCCCCCAGGATGATCTTGCCCGCAGTGGTGATCGCCTGCTCGATCTTCTCCGGTATGACCGGCGTGGGCCTGTCGTCGCCTCCCAGCCGCTCTATTTGAATCTCGGCGATCTTCTCATTTTTACGATCCGCAAAGGTCTGGCGGATAATCAGCGAAGAGGTGTCAGGTTCCATGGGCAGCCAGTTACCCCGGCGCTTTGTGCGGCTCAGATTGATCTCGAAGGTGCCGTCATTATTGGTGATGAGATCCCTGCCGTCAAGGTATCCGGTTTCACCCGTGCCTGCGCCGATGCCGTAATTTCCCTTATAGGTGCCGAAACCTAAATAGTTGACGCTCCCGCGCGCTCCCCAAAGCCGGTACTCATACTCGCCGCTTATGGCTGCGTACTGGTAATAGTTGTCCGGATTATCCGCTCCCATTTTGGCGGTCTCGTGAATCGGCCTGAACAGGACCGGAGCGCGCGGATCGGAATTTTCAACAAATGCCTCGAGAACGGCCCGCGTGATCCTGGTAAGATAGCGGAACCCCTCAGCCCGGTTCAGGGGGTCTGAAGGAGAGGTTTCTTTTAATATGTTTTCCCCGGCCTTCTTCAAAGTGTCGCAAAACTCGCTCCACACAGAGCCGGTGGTCAGCCTTTCAATTGATGCATCGTCCATGTAATACTCCTCAGGTCGGATGATCCCTGTTCATCCTGTTCATCCTGTCAAAATTCTCCTCCTGCCAACAGGATAGGGGCGTGCCAGACTCATACAGGAATTCATAAATTCCAGATAGCCAAAGGGAACAATCTGCCTATATTATCTTGTAAAAATTTCATTTTTCCAAAAAATTTTTAGGGGAGGGGTAAGGGGCGTAGCCCGAGCGAACAGGAGGTTCGCCTGGCAAGCGCGTTTTAACCGTCCTGGTTGCGCTTGCAGGCGGCCGTCCTGGCCGCGCCCGGCATGACAGGACGTTTTTCAATAAAGCCGGCCTTAAAAGCCCCGCAGGGCCTCCCCTGCGTTGTCAGTATGGGTTGCGGGCAAAGCCCGCATTATGCAATAACTTTTTTGATATTTTTAATCGATTAATTTGACTTCGCGGTATTTCTTTAATATATTCTCATGGTTTATTTAAGAGTGGGGTGACAAACAAGCCGGCCTCATGTTGGAGGCATGAGGCCGGCTGCGGATTGATCCGCCACAATTGAGCGTAAGCATTTAATTCACTGGTAAATAAAATACCATAAAAATACTTACCGGTCAATTCAAAACCCCCAAAAATTGTTAATTCCGGAGGAATTGATATGGGAAGGGTTTATTTCAAAAACAAGGTAAACCGGCTGGAACAGGAGATCGTGAGAAAAGAAAGGCTTGCTCGTGATGCAAAAAAGAAAGGAATGCAAGCCTCATACGGCAATTACGTATTGGATATCTCCGTCCTGAAAGACGAATTGAACAAACTGAGGACGCATCCGAACGAAAAAATGATGTAACTCCTCCTGCCCCAGGGCCGGCATGTGCCGGCCCTGCTTTTTTGCAACAAGTCTAGAAGTTATCTCAAAAGTAAATATCAGAATTAATTTGTCATTGCGAGGAGCGCAGCGACGAAGCAATCTTGTTATTGTTACGCTAAATATTCACTAAAAAGTGAATGTTTTTTCATGACTTTTATATTGTTTATGCCCAGATCGCTTCACTTCGTTCGCGATGACAGGTAAAATATATGATAGATAGAAGGAGATGATACAAAATGAAGGCAATGGTGATCACCGGTATAGTGAATCTGAAGGAGACTGAAAAGCCTCTCCAGTCAGTAGACCTGCCCGAGCCGGTGCCGCACGGCAATGAGATACTGATCAGGGTAAGAAGATGCGCCGTCTGTCACACTGACCTGGACGAGATCGAGGGCAGAACTCCGCCCCCGCGCTTCCCCGTTGTGCCGGGACACCAGGTCGTGGGTGAAGTGGCCGGAATGGGCAAGGATGCCGGCAGGTTCCGTGAAGGCGTCCGGGTGGGCGTGGGATGGATATACTCCGCGTGCGGAAAATGCCCCTTCTGTCTTAACCATCGGGAAAACCTCTGCGAAAGCTTTACGGCAACAGGCAGGGACGCAAACGGCGGATACGCCCAGTACATGAAGGCTTCCGAGCAGTATGCCTACCCGATACCGGAGGTATTCACCGATTCCGAAGCAGCCCCGCTTCTTTGCGCAGGCGCCATCGGGTACCGGTCGCTTGAGCTTTCCGGTCTGAAAGACGGGCAGAACCTGGGACTCACCGGATTCGGCGCATCCGCACACCTTGTGCTCATGACCGTCCGGCACAAATACCCCGGGGCAAAGGTGTTCGTATTCGCCCGCAGTAAAAAAGAAAGAGAATTTGCCGCTGAGCTGGGAGCGGACTGGGCCGGCGACACGGAAGATAAATCTCCTGAAAAGCTGCACTGTATTATCGACACCACGCCGGTGTGGAAGCCGGTAGTGGAAGGCCTGGCCAATCTCGAGCGGGGCGGCAGGCTCGTGATCAACGCCATACGCAAAGAGGACGGGGACAGGGATTATCTCGCAAAGCTCGACTACCCCTCCCACCTCTGGATGGAGAAGGAGATCAAGAGCGTGGCGAATGTCTCACGGCGCGATATAAGCGAATTTTTAAAAATAGCGGCGGAGATTCCCGTCAAGCCTGAAGTCCAGGAATACCCGCTCCATGAAGCAAATAGTGCTCTCATGGAGCTCAAACAGCGGAAGATCCGGGGCGCCAAGGTGCTGAGAATCGAGT
>Ga0154758_162_pt3 | contig 22269 bp, 21 predicted proteins | sample Rifle2008BG16ft_FD_105766 | JGI IMG/M metagenome (GOLD analysis project Ga0154758, IMG submission 105766) | Spirochaetes bacterium RBG_16_49_21
TAAAAAAGAATCATCTAATTCGCACTCGCGTTTGATGCCCTGAATTATACAAAAAAATTTTTTTGGTCAATACCAATTAGACCTGTTGCCAAACTCAATTTTAAACGGCCCAGGAGTGAAAACCATCTATATAAAAGGGAGGGAATATGCCAAATTCGGATCATAGTGATGCCTGCTACAACGATAATTTCAGACTCAGCTATCTTAAATTCTCAAAGGTAATCTTCAGATTTCTGAAAGGTATAATTTATGATGGGGACATCTGCGAAGAGTTGTCGCATGATGTTTTTTTGAAGGTATATGAAAGAAGCATTCATCTTGATCCTCATTCCCGTAGGACGATGAATTTCCTTTTCGCCGTGGCAAAAAATACCGCCTTCGATTATCTCAGACGTAAAAAGAAGGAGCAGGAAAAGTTGCGGGCGCTCTATTTTCTCAAACAGATAACCGAGAGCGGACGTTATGACGTAGGGAATATGTATATCAAGGGGGAGATCGTCTCGACTCTCTGTGATACGATAAATTCGTTTCCGGAAAACAAGCGCAGCGTATTTATAGAAAAAAATTTTTATAACAGAAGCTCCGCGTCGATAGCCGGCGATGCTCATGTATCACCATACCGAATAAAACAGATCAATGACGAAATGGAACAGAAGATCAGGGATAATCTCAAACACTATTTTGAAGAGGAGGGTTAATTAGAGCGGCTGCCAAAAAACTGCTTGACTGTTTGCCGCCATTATTTCTTAGTGGAAAATTCGAGGTCTGCATTAATAATAGTATAACCCCCTCAATTTTCAATTTTAAAGGAGTTGTTTCATGCCGAAAGAGAAAATATTTTGTGCCAACTGTCTGAATTGCATTGTGATCAGGCAGTATGAATCAGAGCCCGACCGGTATGTGCTCAGGGTCAAATGTCTTAAGAAAATGTGGGTGAAGCGGTCAGGAGAAGAAAAACTCTATAAGTTTTTTACCGTTGCGCGCAGAATAATGGAGTATTGCCAATATTATACTGAACAAGGCGAACTGTTTCCGTATATAAAAAATCTCAGAAAGGAGCTCCCGATCAAAGACGAGATATATTCCACAAAAGAGTTTTAGGGATATTCCGATGTTTTCAAGCTTTGGCGGAGGCATGCATCCGCCTGAACACAAGAGCGCTACCAAAGACCTGAAATTCATCAATCTCGCAATCCCGCATAGCTGTTACCTATCTCTTCAGCAACATGCCGGAGCCCCGGCAAAACCCGTGGTCAGCAAAGGGGACACCATATCTGAAGGCCAGCGCATCGGCATTGCGCAGGGCTTTGTAAGCGCTCACGTCCATTCGTCAATTCCGGGTAAGGTGGCGGATGTTGCCGACATACTGACCATCTACGGCACGCGGCAGGCAGTCATCGTTGAGACGGAAGGCGCTTTTACCGCATCAGCCCACCCCTCTCAACCCGTTGACTGGGAATCCCTCGCCGGCGGGGAGATTACAGAGAGGATCAACGACGCGGGAATCGTCGATCTCGGCGGAGCGGCCTTTCCGACACTTGTCAAACTTTCCCCTTCGGCTGAAAAGAGGATCGACACCCTCATCATAAACGGCACTGAATGGGAGCCCTATCTTACCACGGACGATATGCTTATGAAGACCTATCCCGACGCCGTGATCGAGGGGTGCCGCATAACCATGAAGGCGCTGGGTGTCGCATCAGCCATAATCGGCGTGGAGGACAACAAAAGGGATTCGTACAAGGCGCTTTCAAAATCGCTTGCCGCGATGAATCCGCCGGAGAATATCTCGATAAAAAAACTGAAAACAAAATACCCGCAGGGCGCGGAAAAGCAGCTGATTTCAAGCCTCCTCCGGAGGGAGTTCCCGTCCGGAAGTCTGCCCGGGGATACGGGGGGAATCGTGCAGAATGTCGGTACGGTTTACGCTATCCGCGAGGCGGTGGTGTTCGGGAGACCCCTGATCATGCGCCATATTACGGTATCAGGCGGGGCGATAGCCAGGCCGGGAAACTATAAGGTAAGAATCGGCATGAGAATATCGGACATTGTCGATGAATGCGGCGGATTCAAGAGGCAGCCGGCAAAGATTGTCATGGGCGGGCCGATGTGCGGAATAAGTGTACACTCCATGGACATACCGGTGGTGAAAGGCACGTCCGGCGTGCTCTTCCTTACCGGGGAGGAGGTATCTTTCAGGGATTATTCTCCCTGTATCCGATGCGGGAAATGCGTTACGGTCTGTCCGGTGGGGCTTCTTCCCTGCGATCTGGGAAACGCGGTTGAAAAGGAAAGACTTGATATCGCGGCCGGTCTGAATCCGTTCGACTGCATTATGTGCGGCTCGTGCAGCTATGTCTGCCCGGCCAAAAGGCCATTGAGCCATTTCTTCAAGATCGCCCAGGAAAAAATCCAAGTCGTGCGGGAATAAAACCGGAGGGGGGATGACTGATAAGAAAGATATGCTGCACGTATCCTACCCTCCCCATATGCAATCCGGAGAATCCATACCCGGGGTCATGTGGAGCGTGGTCGGCGCCTTGGCTCCGGCCTGCGCGTTCGCTGTATACCTGTTTGGACCCCCCGTGCTCGTTCTGATCATCGTTTCCGTGATCTCCGCTGTGACGGCGGAGGCTTCGATGCAGTTCTTATTGAAGCGGCCCGTTACCGCGTATGACGGGTCGGCGGCGGTCACCGGCCTCCTGCTGGCCATGAATGTGCCGCCGCTGGCTCCTGTCTGGATGGTCGCTCTCGGATCATTCTTTGCCGTTATCATCGTAAAGCAGCTCTTCGGCGGCCTGGGCTTCAATATCTTCAATCCGGCTCTTGCAGGCAGGGCGTTTCTCATGGCTTCCTGGCCCCTGGCCATGACTACGAAATGGTACTCTTTCTCTGCGGGTAACGTGCTATCCCCGGATATCGGAAACAGCTTCGGATTTCCCCCGGCTGCCTTCGACGCGCTGACCCGGGCCACGCCCCTGTCGCTTCTGAAAGAGGGGCAAAAGCTTCTGGCGGACAACAATGTCGCGGCAGACCGGCTCTATGACCTGGTGACTTCCCCTGCCATGCTCAAGTCCCTTTTTCTCGGAAACGTCGGCGGGGTTGCCGGCGAGACATCGGCGCTCCTCCTCCTGGCCGGGGCTTTGTTCCTTCTTTTCCGGAGAATCATAACCTGGCACATCCCGGTCGCATTTATCGGAACCGTCGCCCTGTCCACCGCCGTGTATTATTATACGGCAGCCGTCCCCTGTTTTTACCTGATGGCCCTGTTCCACTGTCTGTCCGGAGGGCTTTTCCTGGGGGCTTTTTTCATGGCCACGGATGTTGTCACCTCGCCGGTCTCGGCAAAGGGGATGATTGCCTTCGGGGCCGGCTGTGGTCTCATAACCTCCGTTATCCGTCTATGGGGAGGCTACCCGGAAGGGGTCGCCTACTCGATATTGATCATGAACGCCTTTGTCCCGCTCATCGACCGGTTTACCAGGCCGAGGGTCTTCGGAACCCGGGTGAGCGCGAGGACTGCCGGGGTTGAACGATGATACGGGATATTGTGAAACCGACGCTTACTCTGGCTGCCGTTGCTTTCATCTGTACCCTTCTTCTGTCTTATGTGCAAAAATTTACGGAACCGGCCATCAAGCGGCAGAAAGGGGAAAATCAGGATGAGGCGCTCAAGCTTGTCTTACCCGGCTTTTCCGTCGGCGATGCCCAAAAGATCTCCATGGCAGGCGTTGAATTTTTGTTCTGGATCGGCAAAAAAAAAGTCGATTATAAAACCGTAAAAGGATACGCGTTTATCACCGCCGGCGCCGGATACGGCGGAAATATTGAGTCAATGGTGGGCGTTGATGAAAGCGGAAAAATTCTCGGCGTCTCGATCCTGAACCAGTCCGAGACCCCCGGTCTCGGAGCCCGCTGCGTTGAAGTGGCGAACCGCGAAACCTTGTGGGATTATATAAAAAACGGGATGCCGGCGCGCGATTATAATAAAGAGAGGCGGATACCCTGGTTCCAGAATCAGTTCGAGGGAATTGATGCGAACGCTGAGGTCAGGATAACCAGGCGCGGAGTATGGAACCCGGAAATGCGGCCGCAGCTCCTCGAAACAAACGCGATATCCGCGCTTACCGGTGCGACAATAACCACCGCAGCGGTGGTGCAAAGCATCAGGCTGGGTATGACCACATTGAAGAAAGCCCTGTCAATGAGATTGCCTGATACAGACGGAGGCGCGCAATGAGTTACTGGAAGGAATTCATCAAGGGCGTGTGGGAGCACAACCCCCAGCTGGTCGTGGGCTTGGGCTTCTGCCCGACCCTGGCCATAACCACCTCCCTCTCGAACGCCCTTTGGATGACCTTAAGCACCGCCTTTGTGCTGGTGTGCTCCAACGTTCTCATATCCCTGATACGGGGCATCGCGCATTCCCATTTGCGGATCCCCCTGTACATAACGATCATAGCAACATTCGTAACCATCGTGGATCTTTCCCTGAACGCGTACCAGCCGGCGGTGTACAGATCCCTGGGAATTTTCATCCCCCTTATCGTGGTAAACTGCATCACCCTGGGAAGGGCGGAGGAGTTCGCACAGAAGAATTCTGTTATACGCTCCCTGCTCGACGGCGCGGGGATGGGGCTTGGGTTCGGGCTCACGCTGATCGTACTTTCGTTTTTCCGGGAGGTACTGGGCGCGAATCAGCTCTTCGGCTATACACTCATACGCGGTATGGAGCCCGCGGCAGTGATGATTCTCGCGCCCGGGGCCTTTTTCACTCTGGGGCTCATGCTCTGGGCCATGAACACGATCAATTCACGGAGGAGAAGCAAGTAGTATATGGAAATCAGGATATTCTTCACGATTCTGTTGAGCACGATTTTGATCAATAACTACGTGCTCTCGCGCAACCTGGGGATATGCCCGTTCCTGGGCGTTTCAAAAAGGCTCGACTCAGCCTTAGGCATGGGCCTGGCGGTCATATTCGTCATGACCCTGACCTCATTCATCACGCATCCCCTATATAAATACGTGCTGGTGGAGTATAATATAACATACCTCATCACCATCGTGTTCATACTCGTCATCGCGGCTCTGGTGCAGCTCGTGGAGATGGTCATACGGAAGATCTCGCCCGTCCTGTACCAGGCGCTCGGCATATTTCTCCCCCTCATCACCGCGAATTGCGCCGTGCTCGGCGTGGCGCTTCTGAATATTTCTTCCGGGTTTCCCGATCCGAACGTCGATCTGGGCCTGCTCAAGAGCGTGGTTCAGGGTTTCGGCAGTGGCGTCGGATTCACCCTGGCGCTTCTCATCATGGCGGGAATCCGGGAACGGCTGGAGCTTGCGGATGTGCCGGAAAACCTTAAAGGCGTTCCTATTACTTTTTTAACCGCCGGCCTCCTGGCGCTGGCCTTCTACGGGTTTTCAGGTATGAGGATATAATAACGGCGCGGTCCAAGTTGCGCTAAACGCGGGCGTATCAGATTTTTATCACATACTTCAATAGAATCGTAAAAAGTGCCATGAGTACCGTCATAACGAGCGGCAGCGACCACACGGACCACTTGAGCGTTTCGATTTTTGAGTCGATCGATCCGAACCTTGAGTTTATCGCGTCGAATTTTGCGTTATTACCGTCAAATCTCGCGTTAATTTCATCCATCAATTCTTTTTTGAAATCACGCCTGAACTGATCCAGCTTTTTAGTAAGAAGATTCTCAAATCGCAATTCGCTGATTTCAATAATCTCATCTTTGATGGATTTATACTCGTCAAAACTGGGAGTTTTAACCGCTGTTTTGGGCATTTTCTTCCTCATGTTATAAAAATATTGAAGATTGCATGACCGGTCAAGGAGAAATTTTCTGTCGCGTCAGCCCCCTTTTTAATATTATTTACGAACAACATGGTTAAATGGTAAAAAAAAATGATCGATCATCAAAAATTTTTTTTGCTCGCCGGCGGGCCGGTAGGGCACGTATTGCTGATAGTTATCGGTCAGTGGGGCGGCGGCGCTACTTTAACGCGACGTTCATTTCGAGCTGGCCCATGGGACTGTAGAGGTTTATTCCCAGGGTCGTCTGTTTGATGAGGGTGATGGTGAACTCCTTGCCTTCAACCACGGTGGGGGTGGTCATGTTTATCCGCTTTCCGGTTGAGGCGAAGAGGTTCATTGCGTTTCCGGTGATCATATTGGCGAGCTCGCCGATGATATCTTTATATTCTTCCTGGATCTGCTGTTCGGAAAGTCCCGGAGCCAGTACCTGCGCTATTTTTTTCACCATATTGTATCCCATGCTGTATACCACTTCGCCGGTGACGCCGCCGGTGATGCCTATGATTATGGCCACGTCCAGCGACGGTATGGGGCTTTCTTTAATCACCAGTTTTCCCCTGCGTAAATCGACATCGAGGATCGATTTAAACACGGCGCTTGCAGCCTCTAAAAAGGGATTAACGAAGTCGGCGTTTATGCTCATCATGGTATTAATAAACCTCTTTCATGGTGCACCAGGTTAAACATAACTGAGCGCAGGTTAAATATCAATAAGTTTTTTTATACTACTGCCGTGAATCGGTTTTGAGATTTATAGTTTTTTTTGCGTTTTCGAACAGCTTCTGCTTCAGGGTTCCGACCGCCGTCATCAGGCTCTTATCCTCAAGGCTTTTTTCCAGAGACTGGCGCTCCTTGTCGGAAGGCCCGCCCTGTTTTATTTCCTTGAGGAGCGGCGTGAACACGTACAATCCTGATTCCGTATTTATCACCCGCGAGCATGCTCCCTCCCTGATTCCCATGAATTCTTCAAGGAATATTTTTGAATTGTTTACGCTCGAGATCGGTTGGCCGTTCTGATCAACGAGCCTCTCGCCTGCCTTGAAAGTTTTTGAGACCGAGACCCTCCCTCTGAGCAGCTTCTGGGCTGCGTCAAAGGATCCGCTGTTCAGGGAAAGGAGATTAATTGCATCGATAATATCGTTTTTTATTTTTCCCAGCTTGATGTTCACAAGCTTTGCCCGTATCCGCTCCCGGTCGGTTTTGGGATCCTTGATCTCCATTTTATTCTTTTCCATCTCGGAGGATATCTCAGCGTCATTGACAGGGGTTTTGTCTTTATACATGTTCCGCAGATCCATGGCGGTAAGAAAAGAGTATTTAATCTGGAATCTTGAATTTTCGATCTTGTATACCGCCAGAATTTCGTCGGGTGCGACGGCTATCCCCATTTTAGTGAATTGTATGAACTTGCTGCCGGTCATTTCCCTCTTTATCTGGCTTTCAGAGGATATCCGATCGAAAAAATAATTAAGCCGCTCAGGATCAACCCTGCCGGTGTTCGGGTCTCTCAGACCCGGGATATTGGCGATATAGTCTTTGACGCTGTCGCTGGTGACGTAGAATCCCATCTTCCGGGCTTCCTGGTAAAGAAGGAATTCGCCGATATAGTAGGACAGAATCCAATTATCCATCTTCCGGTCGTTTATCTCCCCGAACCTGCTGTTTTTATACCGTAAAAAATCGAAACGGTTCACCTTTTCCCCATTTACGATTGCGATTACGCTCTGATCGAGCCCCATTCTGGAGATGAAATCCGGCATGCCGAAGGATATGACTATAATCAATACGAAAAAACCGGTGATCGCATAGCTGACGACTTTTACTATTAGAGATTTAGAATCAAACATATAGAACTTATTATTTTACTATCTGATTTTGTCAATGAGATTAATCCGTCTTAGGCAGCTCTGATTCTTCGATCAGCATGACGGGGATGCCGTCCTTGACCGGATAGCGGCGATTGCATTCAGTGCAAATGATCTTCTCCTCCTTCATGTTATACTCAATGTCCCCGTGGCAGGCGGGACAGGCCAGAATCTCAAGAAGTTTTGTGTCAATCATGGGATGCTCCTCAGTTAAATTTAATTATAATTCAGTTATGCAACAAGTCTAGCATAAAAATTCTCAGGGAGGGTCTTTCACCACTACACTCATCCGCACGTTGCGGTCCATGCGGATGCTCCATGACTGTTTTCCGGCAAGGCTTGTGCCGGCCTTGAAATAGATATTTGACGCCGGCTGCAGGGGATTGCGGGGTATTGAGGTATAAATGTATGGCCCTGCGTGCGGATTGCCGGCAAGCGCGTACTCGTAGTTATAGAGATTAATGGAGCCCAGCTTGTACTTTATCGAGCCTATAGAATTGGTAAATCCGGCTGTGCTGTTGTTGTATTTATAGCTGTCATTAAGTAGCAAGTCGATCTTGTTGGAAAGAAGGTTTGAAACAGCCCATTTTCTCAAGATGGTGCTGAAGCCGTCCTGCGATCCACGCCGGGCAAGGGCGTATTCGACTGCATTGTAATCAGTGAAGCCGTTCTGTACCACATCCCTGAAAAAGGCGGCTCCTCCGAAGTTCCTCGCCAGATACGCCCCCAGCGCGAAATTGACCGCATAGCTCACGCACGACCAATCGCCCCCGTACCATCTGGTGACCGAATATTCGTTGAAACAGTTGTACAGGGGAAGTCTTCCATCCCGGTTATTCGGCTGGCCGGTCGACGGGTCGTTATAGAAAATGCCGCGCGGCCCGTTGACCTGCAATTTATCTGCGACCAGGTCCTCTGTGGCAAGAGAACACATCTCGTCAATCCAGATTTCAGAGCCGATACCGTTGGTCCTGAGCACGGTTTTCTGATAGAAATGGATCATGTGCTGGAATTCATGGGAGAGAGTGGATATGACCTGGGACGGCATAGAGTCGGTCACGTTCCACGCCGCGGGATTATCCCCTTTAGCAAGCAGGATCGCATCAAGATAGAACATGATTCTTTCATTGGAATAGGGGAAGTATTTTCTTATGAAATTGTCTTTTGCCCAGAAATAGCCGAGGACCCCGCCGCTTGCGTCATCATTGTCTATATCATTGAGCAGTATGGTGATGCTGTTATTGTATTTTTCATTGGCGATAAGCTCAGGAGAGGCATGGCCGCCCCACGGCTGGCCGTAGATGTTCGTCACCCAATCGTATATGTCGTTATCCGCCCCGCTCCTTAAAAATTTTTCCGCCGTCGTATCGACCATTTCCTGCGTTACCAGGATGGATTTGCTCCCGGTCTCCGCCCAGCAGTCGTCTGCCACCCATATGTTGAGGGTCATCCGCCCGTCGGTGACTACTTTCCTGCACGTCGCCTTTACGGTAATAAAAGCCTTTTTCTTCGCGTCGTAATCGTAAAAAACGCCCGCATCATCGGCATTGTCAGAGCGCTGCTCAGGGGACGGCACGATATTGAGGAGCCTGCTCACCGGATTTAGCTTGTTCAGGAATGAAAAAGGATCTCTGTTGAATTCCGCCACCTCGATTTTACTTGTTATCGGGCTCTTATTCAGGTCTATTGCAGTCGGTTTCAGGTCATGCGCCGGATCAGGTCCGGCAGCCGGGGATTCGGGTTGATTTTTTTTATGTATTGTTGGAGATGATGTTTCTGAATACGGGTCGATATTGGTAAAGATGAAATACACATCCTTCATAGAGGGGCCTATATCAAGGGTATATTCGAGATTCACATCCTGCGCCGTATCCAGCATATAATACTCGTACCCGGTACCGTACGTATCCGTATAGGTGTTGGTCGATGTGAGATTTTCGGGCGTTACCCTGATAAGCGAATATGCCGCGTCAGTGGCTGTCGGATCTGCTCCGCAGCGTGCAAGGATAAGGAGGGATGCCAAACATATGACGGGTAATGATATATTTTTATTCATACCGGAATAGTTTGCGATCTTGATTTAAAAAAATCAATTAAATTAATCGCTCCTGACTCGATCTTCGATTTTTTTTGATCAGCACCCGGTGAGGGACATAACGTAAAAAAATCTACCCATTAAACGCAAGAGAGAGCCGTTACGTACTATGGTCATTTGCCGGGCTTGTCCAGTCGCACTGCGAGCATAGATACCCGCTGTATCTCATTTTACCGTTGGATTCTATTTCAACCCTGGCCATAACCAGAGAATCACAGTCTGGACAATGTTTTGCAATAAGCTCATATTCTTCCTTAAGCTTTATGTTCATCTTCTAATCTCCACATGTATATAGCGAGACTAAGAATTCAGTAAAATGTTACAATACTGAATAACTATATTCGACGAAAAAATTGCCCCATATTTGGCATATCGGCAATAGTGTCAACAAAAAAAGTGAATATTTTTTTATTTATGCCGTATCAAGACTTTGATGGCATCTGAAGATTGGGCTGTTTTAAATGCTTGGGACAGAGTATCCGTATATTCAGCAATGAGGGATAAGAGCCGGCAATAAGCTTCATGTCGCAACAAGGGGCTTCACTGAAATAGTTCATCGCCTGTTTGAGGTTTTTTGACATGAGTTTTTTTGCAGAAAACTTTTCTAAAAAAAATAAAAAAATATTGATATATCGATACTATGGCGCTCGTTATTATCAACTGTATATGTTGGTGATCCAAAAAAAATAATTAATAAAGCAGGATATAATAATGAAAATTGAGAATTTTATCCCGAAAGAACATGTGATGTTGACAAGAGCTGATGAAAAACATCTCGTCATTAAAGAGATACTTACCATGCTTGAGGATATGCGTAGAATTGATAGCGCGGAACGGTTTTACGCGCATATAATACACCGGGAATCGCTTGAAAATACCGGCATAGGTAGGGGGCTGGCGATCCCGCACATAAGGACTGAGACAGTGAATGATTTAATATCCGTTTTCGCCGTATCGAGGAATGCTATTGAATATCATTCATATGATAAAATTCCCGTGCGATATATCCTCCTGAGTATCGTCCCCATGGAAGAGAGCACAAAATATCTGTATCTTATCGGTATGATATCATGGATATTTATGGATGAAAAAAGAAAAAAACCTCTGGGTCAAGCTGAAAACAGGACGCAGATATATAATGTATTGAAGAAAAATGTAAAAATGTATTTTGATATTATATCGAAGAAGAACATAACCGAGATGGACTCCATCGATAATCTATCCGGAGTGCCTTCATTTAATCTCGATTTGCTCATACGCCTTGACCATCTGTACAAGTTATTCGATAAGGGAGAGAAATCCTCGAAAATTACGAGTAAAATAGACGAGCTGCGAAAAATCGTGGATCGAAAGTCTCTCGCGTATTATGAAAGGATGAGAAAAAAGTCGTTGAATCCTTTCGCCATACTCGAAAAAAACGCCTGTATGGGATGCAATATGGGAATAGCCCCGTTTTATCTTGCCCAAGTAAAGGAATCAAATAATATCGCCGTATGTAATCACTGCGGAAGGTTTCTCATTATCATATGAAGCGTTTTGTTATGCTTCCAACAACGAAATACTGTTGAATTTATATTATGTGGAATTAAGTAAAATTTAAGTGACTAACACGCATAAATCGTCCCTATGAATGCCAATGCCGTAAATATCCCTGCCGGTTGCACCCTGTGCCCGCGTGATTGCGGCGTGGACCGCACTGTTGCAGCCGGATACTGCAAAAGCTCGGACGCTGTCAGGGTGAGCCTGCACCAGCTCCACTTCGGGGAGGAGCCGGTCCTGAGCGGCACTGCCGGCAGCGGTACCATATTCTTTTCCCATTGCGCCATGCGCTGCGTGTACTGCCAGAACTACCGGATCAGCCATGAGGGGCGCGGAACAGTGCGGTCGGCTGAAGAGCTGTGCGGCATGATGCTTGAGCTCCAGGAGCTCGGCGCCCACAACGTGAACCTGGTGACCGCGGGTCACTACGTTCCCTCGCTCGTATCGTCGCTGCGCATGGCGCGTAAGCAAGGCCTGGAGATTCCGGTCGTATGGAACAGCAGCGCATACGAGAAGCCGGAGACCCTGCGCCTTCTCCAGGGGCTGGTCGATATCTATCTGCCCGACTTCCGGTATTATGATCCGGCCGCGGCTGCGCGGTATTCAGGCGCGCCTGATTATCCTTCATGGGCGAAGAAGGCCATCATGGAGATGTACCGGCAGGTTGGACATCTTAGCGTTATTGACGGCATGGCGGCGAGGGGGATCATGATACGTCTGCTCCTCCTTCCCGGACATGCGGGCGCGGTCAGGAACACGCTGGCGTGGATACGCGATGCCCTCAGCGCGGAAACATGGGTGAGCCTCATGGGACAGTACTGCCCGGTATTCCGGGCGCACGATTTCCCGGAGATCGACCGGCAGATAACCGAACAGGAGTACCGGCTCTGCCGGGGTTATCTCGATGAGCTCGGGTTTGAAAACGGGTTCGTGCAGGAAGCCGGATCGAGTGCTGATTACACGCCGGTCTTTACGGATTAGGCTCAACTACCAGATTTGATTCGATCACAGAGCGGGTCTTTGCCATCAGCTCTCCCATCATGGCGCGCGTATAGTTCCGGGTATCTATGGGCTCGCCGACGATCACGCTGATCCGGCCGGGGTGGAACTCGGCGCTCCCCTTGGGGAGCACCTTTCTGCTCCCATTCACGGTGACCGGAAGAATGGGATAATTCCTTTCAAGAGCAACGAAAAATCCGCCTTTTTTAAACTCTCTCAGACGGCCGTCCGGCGAGCGCGTCCCCTCTGCGAAGAACATGACGCTTGTTCCCGCGGGAAGCCGGTCCAGTCCTTTGCGGATGCTCTCGCGCGCGCTCTCCGGATTGCTGCGGTCTATGAAGATATTTCGCGAGGCGTACAGGGCATACCCCCAGAGCGGAATCTTGAGAAGCTCCTGCTTTATTATCCAGCGGTACTGGATGCCGAGCGCGGTGACGATGGCGAGTATGTCGAATTGAGACTGGTGATTTGATATGATGACATAGGATTGGCCTTCTTTGGTCCTCTCTTTGCCCCGGATATCGACGCGGACTGCGGTAACCAGAAGCATGACGCGCGCCCAGACCTTTGAAATCGAAAAGGCTAGGTTCCCGGTCGAGCTCAGAACAGAAGCGAGCAGTACCGGGATGAAGAGCGCCACGGTCATAATGCCGGCCCAGAATAAAATCCAGAATATCTTCGCGTAGCGTATGATGGATTTCATACTTAATGGTAGCATTCCGGATTAAATCTGTCTAATCTTTTTTAGCCGAATTGTGTTACTCAAAAATAACGATCAATCCGAAAAGGATTGAGGCGCCGGTCGTGTCGTAAGAAAAGACGCCGGGGTTTGCGTTAAAGTATGATATGGCGTTCAATCCGATCTGGAACCGCGTATGTTCCGTCGTTTTGACGAAGAATCCGAACCCGTAGTTTAAGGTCAGGGAATCGACGTAGTAGGAACTGCTTATCCTGCTTATGACGGATGAGCCGTTTACCGAATATTTTCTGAAATCGTACCCGAATCCCGCCTGCACGTACGGCGAATACTGATACGAATCCAGATCAAGGAATGAGAAGGCGCACTTGACCGGAAGGCCGAATTCCATGACCTCTGCGCTCGATTTTCTTCCGAGCAGGAGGTTCCCGCTTTTGAGCAATTTTGTTCGGGAATAGGCAAACAGCGGATCCATAGTGACCGAGAAGCGGTTGAGCTGGATCCCGAACATGGTCATGGCTGCAACAAAGGCAAAGCCTTCCTGGCTGCTCAAGGCGCCTGATAGCCCCGTGACGAGCCGGAATTTTTTTTGCGCCATATCCGGGCCGCCTGGTTGAGCCGTCTTTTTCTCCGCGCCGGGATATTCCTTGTCGTCGGTCAGATATTGCGCCAGGAGCGTATCCTCGCCTCCGGCACGGGGGAGTGCCGCGGTGCCGGTTATGGCCTGCGGAGAGCGGGAATGTTCGATTGCAGAGGCGGTAACCGGTACCGCCGGTAACGCCATTATTATTGCCGAGAGGATGCATGATGCAGTTGATCTCATATCATTTTCCCTTCCGGAATTCATCGATCGTCTTCCCTCTGATGCACTCGGCCAGCTCCCACACATAGTTGTACAGGTGCAGGCCCTTGGACGCGGCAATGATCTCGCCGTCTTCAACGCCGACTTCAGAAGCGATGTATTCCTTCATCATCTGCATGGCTGAGAGATTCGCGGGGAATCCCCCCCACAGGTCCCAGGAGCGGAAATAGATGATAAAATTGAGCCTGCCGTCCTGGATGCGCGTATCGATGAGCCGGAGGCAGGGCGGATCTTGAAGGAGCATGTCGGTCGGATGCGCCACCTGCATGACCATCTGGTTGTTCCGGTGCCCTTTATTCTTGTAGGTCCATATCAAAAGCTCCATTTGGTTCAGGTAGGTCTTTCCGTCTTCGACGATTACGATGTTTTTATTATCCCAGACTTCCCTGTCCTGGATGAGGATATGCTCGAGCTCCCTGCCGTTGTACGATTCCCTGTCGCCGAAGGGGAGCGGGTACTTGCATATCCGCTGTCCATAGGTATAGGACTCCCCCGGCTTGGCTTCGCCGGTCATGAGGTAGGGAAGGTATCCGTTCAGATAATCGTCATCCACGGGGTTCGGCAGGTTGTACTGGCCCGGGATCTGCGGTATGAGGGGCCGTTCGCCCGGCTTTTTTATGTGCACGGTGATGTAGTCGAATTCCAGCCGCTTCTCGCCCGCGTACGAGCCGCGGTCTATGGTAAAATCGCGGCCCTGCTCCAGGCACTTGTACAGGGCCTGAAACCAGGCGTCGGGCAGGGTGGTGGCTTCGATGTGGATGGGGGTAAGTCCTAAAGTCTTTGTTTTCTCCATGACGTTTTCATAAAGAAAATCAGTTTATCTGTCAAGAAATAAGTGTAGGCTATTTCCTGAAAGTGCGCCGCAGTTCCTCGAAATATTTCCTTCCGATGGGGAGCGTGGTTTTCTCCTCGTCATCCATGAAGAGAACATATTGGCCGCCCTCAAAGTATTTATAATGCGAAACATAATCCAGATTGATCATATACTGTTTGTGGATTCGTTTGAACTTTATTTCAGGGAGGTTGTCGATTATGCTTTTCAGCATCTTTGTGGTTTTGACCTCCTTGTTTTTCGTGTGTATTACCGTGTGCTTCGCGTGCGTGGACAAATACACAATATCGTCATAGGGGATAAGGAAATAACTGTCGCTGTTCCTGCATGAGAGTCCGAGCATTCGTATCGACTCGGCGTTCAGTGAGTCTTTACCGATCCGGCTCAATGCCCGGTCCACCGCTTTGTTGAATCTTTTCCGGTCGAAGGGTTTGAGAATATAATCGACCGCGCCCAGGTCAAAGGCTTTTATCGCGTACTCGTCGTACGCGGTGGTGAAGATGACGTAAGGGATTCTCTCGAGTCCCTGGAGAACCTCCATGCCGGAGAGTCCGGGCAGGTTGATGTCGATAAAGAGAAGATCATAAGATTGGGAGCGTATTTTTTTGAGGGCCTCATCGCCGCTCTCCGCGTATCCGGCGAGCTCAAGCTCGGGTCTTTTTTGAATATACCCCGCGAGGAGCTCCAGGGCATACTCCTCGTCCTCAGCGATGAATGCTTTTATTCTTAATTTGTCCAACTAGAGCCTGTCCGCCTTATCCAGGGTTATATGTATCGACACCCGCACGCCTGGGCCCCGGATATTCTTGATAATGACGCCGGAATCCCGGTAATGGAACCGGAGCCGGGCGCTGATGTTGCCCAGGGTGCGGGCGAAGGGCTCTTTTGTCCGCAGGCCGGTTCCGTTGTCGGTAATCTCTATCGTGACCGCGTCTTTCTTTCGCGCCGCGCGTATTGTGATGCAGCCCGCGCCCTTCTTTTTCTTGAAACCATGCTTGATGGAATTCTCCGCTATGGGCTGAAGAATCAGGGGAGGGACAAGGACGCCGCTGAAGCCCCCGGCTTTTTTCATGGTATAGGTGAATCTATTCTTCAGCCGTAGCCGCTCGAAATCGAGATAGTGCCGGGTAAACTCCCATTCCTCCTGAAGGGGCACCAGGGATTCGAACGAGCGGTCCGTATAGTAGCGGCATATCTCTCCGAAGCTCATGAGGGCCGCGTCCGCCTTTGCCGGGTCGATCTGGACCAGGGCGTGGATCGTGTGCAGGGCGTTGTGGATGAAGTGAGGGCGCATTCTTTCTTGCAGATTTTTGTTGCACGAATCCTCGTACTGGAGAAGGAGCCGGTCGCGCATCCGGACCGACTCCTCAAGCTGTGCCAGGGTCTCCTCCTGCTTTTTGTAGAGCCGGGCGTTCTCAAGGGCAATGGTGGAGTGCGAGGACATGAAATTCATTATTTCAGGCCGTATCGCGGCAAAGGCGCCAGCCATGATCTTGTTTTCAAGATAGATGATCGCGACGGTTTTTCCCATGTATGCCGTGTTTTTAAGGCAATAGATCGACTTCGGCTTGTTTTTCACGATATAGGGGTCGTTCCTGAACAGCAGGTCTTGCGTCGCATCGGCCAAATTGACTTCCTCGCCGGTGCGCGCCACGTACTGGATTATCGACAAGGGAAGCTTTGTGGTCCGCGGCCGGGCTGAATGGAGCACTTTAACGTTCCGGCTGTTGGGCCGTATCTCGGCCTCGATCAGGAAGTTTTTGTCCCGCTCGATGAGGATGAACCCTTTTTGCGCCGAGGTGTTTTTTACCGCGCTGGTCAGAATTTTCGCGAGGACCCGGTCGAGTTTCACGTCGCTTATGATCTCCTGTGCGATGCTCACAAAAGGCTTGATATCGCTACCGCTTAGACTGGCGGTGCCGGTCCCGCCGACAAGGCCGCCATACCGCTCCTCGCAGTCGCGCGCCTTGCAGAGCGCTCCCCATCTGCGGTACAGGTCGCGGGCGCGCGTGAGATAGAGGCCGGCGAAATTGTGTTTGCCCATGCCGAGCCAGAATTTCCCGGCGAGCTCGTTGGCGATCGCCTCGTCCTGGGTAAATTGATTTTTCCGGGCGTTCTCTATGGATTGGTCGTAGAGGTCCATGGCTTCGACATGACGGTCCGATATACGGGCGGCCTCGGCCTCCACCAGGAGATATTTATGTAAAAAGCTCTCCGGACAGTTTTCCGACCATAGCTTAAGCTTCTGCCGATTTTCGATCAGCGTTGACATTAAATCATTTTTTTCTTTTTCGGACGCTTCCGTATGGAGCGCGGTTGTAATAAGCGACTGGAAAAAAATCATGTCCGCGGTATGATAAAATGTAATGATGTACTGTAGAAACTTGAGCCCTGTTTTAATATAATCGCAGGCTTTTCTGAATTCCCCGAAAAGATAGAGTACCTGCGCTGCAAAGCCGTGTATTTCAAAATAGCATGGTAAGCTATTATTCGTTATGCAGTTATGCAGGTGCTTCTCACAGTCGGAAATAAAAGAATATATATTCATCGGCCCGGAATCTTTTAAGCTTTGAATGATAAACGCCATTCCCTCAAGAATATCAATAATGAGCCGGCTCTTGATTTTTTTCACAAAAATGACGGCTTTTGAAAGATCGGAATATGTTTGGTTAAGATCCTTACCCTGGTGGTACGGATTTTTTACCAAGTGCGCGTAAATATCGCCGGTATATTTCAATTCCCCGGTTTCAAGCCCGGCCTGCAAACCGGCGCGGTTCATATCCTGTATATTTTTGAGAGGCTCTTTCCACACCGCTATGGCGTTCGCGTACTTGAGGTATGTCTCGCATATAATTGACTTATTGTTATACCGGTCTGCAAGGGTCATAGCAAATCTTCCAATGTTAAAACCCAATGCGTAATTGCCGTCCCTATACATAATCATCATCGCTAACATAAGATATCCATCTAAAGATTCAGGGGAGTTGCCATGGACGAGAGAAATTTTTACTATTTCAAGGCCGGGAAGATAAAAAAATCTGCCGTCGCCGCTGAGCGCGGATACCGACATGTTTCTGAGTATCCGGATTGCGGTAAGATATTTCAGGTCATTCAATCTGGGAAGATTGATAAAAAAGGATATTCCCCGCTCCTCCAGTTGGTTTTTTAAGTGTAAATACTTTTCTGAAACGGATTTTTCCGGGAAGCGGAGATCGAAGTTTATTCCCATTGAGGCGAGCACATCCGCTCCGATTCTGATCGCGTCTGAGTACCGGCCGGCCATGCATAATTGAATTATTAAGATATTCCAAAGCTCTGCCCTTTCTATTTCATTCCTCGCGTATGAGACTGCTTCATTAACGATTTCCTCCACGTGGTCGAAATTTCCGTTGAGGTATTCCGCTTCGGCAAGCTCGAGGTGAACGATATACGCAAGATGATAATATCGTTCCCATGTATCAGCCGGAAATTCTTCCCCATCCGGAGATTCCGACGCGCTGATCAGCAACCCATACGCTGTTGTAAGGTATTTACGGGACATCTCAAAGGCAGCCCGGCCCTTGGCCTTCTTGCCGGCAAGATAATTCAGATCTGCAAGCTCGATCTTTTCATGCTCATCCATGATTTCGGACGCATGGTTGAGCTGATCCACCACTGCGAATATATTGTCAATGACGCCGTCGATGCCGGCAACGGCGTTCTCGAAGAGAATCCTTCCGATCCGGTAATGCGCTTCAATCCGTTTTTCGCGCGTCATCGCCAGGTACGCGGCCTCCTGGATACGGTCGTGGCAGAAGCGGTGCAATCCCCCTTCCCGGACGATCATTCCCTCGACCGCAAGACCCGCAAGTGCGGCGCGGGCCTTATTTTCCTTCATGCCGCAGGCTTTGGCGAGAATATTCCGGCTGAACGCCGTACCGATGCACGCTGCGGTCATGGCGCATTCGCGCAGATCGCCGGAAAGCTCCTTGATTTTCTCCGTGAGAAGATCGATTACGTTGTCCGAAGCTGGCAGGCTCCGGATACCCTCAAAGTCGCAGCGCCATCTGCCGCTCCGGTCGCGGGATGCCAGATTATTTCTAGACACCGCGCGCAGGAATTCGCGCATGAAAAGGGGGTTGCCCATTGTCTTGGCGTGGACTAGATGGGCAAGCGGCCCGGCTCTGGCAGGAGTGGTGTCGAAGGTCTCGGCGATCAGCATGGCTGCCGCCTCGCTGCTTATATTTTTCGGGTTCACGGTAACTATCTCTTTTTCCCGCACTATTGTTTCGAGCATGGCTGCAAGGGGATGGCCCGGACCCACCTCATTGTCGCGGTACGCGCCGATTATGCAGACATGATACAGGTCGTCGCTGGTTGCGAATATCTTAAGCAGGTCCAGGCTCGCTGAATCCGCCCAGTGCAGGTCGTCCAGGAAGATTATGAGGGGATGATCCTTGTCGGCGAACACGGCCACGAACTTTTGCAAATACCGATGCAGCCGGTTCATGGCAGCCATCGGGTCGGTCGCAGGCGCCGGCTTCTGAGCCCCGATTATGCCTTCAAGCTCCGGCACCAGGTCGACGATGACTCCTGCGTTGGGCTGGAGGGCTTTGAGGATTTCAGTCTTCCACGATGAAATCTCCTCGTCGCTTCCGGTCAGAATGCGGCGCATGAGGCCTGCGAATGCCTCGGTGAAAGCTGTTAGGGGAATATTCCGCCGGTACTGGTCGAATTTTCCGGATACGAACCTTCCTTTTCCCTGTTCGGTTTTTTCGAAGAATTCCCTGACCAGCGCACTCTTGCCCACGCCTGCATGGCCGGTTACCATAGCCAGCATGTTGCTTCCCCGGCATACCCCGTTATAGACTGAGGATAATATTTTGAATTCCTCCTCCCTCTCGTACAGGCGCTCGGGCAGGCGTATCTGATCGGCCGTATCATATCTGCCCAGGGAAAAGGAGCGGGTCATGATCCTTTTCTTCGGCAGATCGAGACATCTCTTCAGATCTGCGGCGAGCCCTCCGGCGCTCTGGTAGCGCGCGTCCGGGCTTTTTTCCAGGAGCTTCATGATGATCTTTGAGACTGCCGTAGGAAAATCTTCTTTCAGCCGCTTCGGCTCCTCCGGCTTTTCGGAGACATGGGCGTACACGAGGTCTGAGGCGTTGTCCGCCATGAACGGCGGCCTGCCGGTGGCGAGCTCGTACAGCACGCCTCCCAGGGAATACAGGTCGGAGCGGGCGTCCGATGAGCAGCTCAATTTTCCGATCCCCTCGGGCGAGAGGTAGGCGAGCGACGTCCGGGAAGGGGCGGGCATGCCTCCTTCCGGGGCTTCAGCCATTCTGAATGACCGCTCGAAGCAGGATATGCCCACGCGGATTTTTCCATCGGCGGAGGTCGCCGGCCCTGCCGCGAAGATCGCCCAGGGAGTCACGTTGTTATGGACGATTTTTTTCTCATGTATGAAGGCCAGGTTTTCGGCAAGGACAAGAGCGAGCCTGAGAAAGCGGGAAGTGTCCAATCTTCCCGGCAGCGCAGTCAGGGCCAGGGGACTGCCGGGGAAATCTTCAAGTACCAGCGCCGGGTTTCGGGGATGCGGTATCAGCTCCAGGGCTTTAATGATTCCATCGTGGCCGATCTCGTTTATTATCGCCTTCTCTTTTTCGAGCATTTCTGAAACCGCGTCCGCCGGATACTCTTTTATGGTTTTTACGAGTATGGGAATGTTCTCTGCCATTCTCACTCCCCGGCAGAGCATGATTCTCTCGTCCTCATGCAATGTTTCTGTTACGATTAAACCGGGAAGAGTTATCATGAGTTTACCTGATTGCGGGTGCGATTTATATTATTATGTTGTAAAAATTGCATTCTATTTGAAACTTTTTTATTATCTAAAACGGGGTACAGGGGCGGAGCCCCTGTAAAAGCCCCGCAGGGCCCCCCTGCATCACTATTTTGGGTTGTGGGCAAAGCCCGCATTATTGAATAATTTTCGCCTAACTCGAGTTATTTCGTCAATACAATTTGGATGTCGTTCATTCCCTGAAAGTGTCGTTCGTTCCTCCGCATATTGACATAAAACAATATTGATATACTGTCCGGCATAAAAGGCCTTTTATCATTTTTGAAGTTTCAGGAGGCAAGAATGATGAAAGCGCAAAAACTTTAAAATAAATCCACTAAATGAGGAGGTTTTATATGAGGAAGATTGTATTAGCAATATTCGCCGTTTTGGCGTTGGGGGTTCTGCAATGCGGTGATGAATCATCGGGTAATGATAAATCATCATTGCTGTTGTTATTCTCTCAAGGCTCTACATCCCCCACATTCGTCAATACGCCGGAGGCGAATCCCTTATACGATGCTTCAAACCAGGGCATTTATAAGGGAGTTCTTACCGGTTCTTCCGGTTCTTTTAAGATCGATATCGGCAACGACGGCGGTTCCGGCAAAAAATTGTATCTGACATTCAATGGCGTGAATCTCACTATCGATGGATCGGTTTCAGGCACGGGCCCGTATACCTACACTTTTACACAGAGTGGCTATACTTTGACAGTAGTTATACAGGCTAATGGAACCGTTAATTCGGCGACCTTTGACTATCCAAGCGGATCGGCGATTGTTTCAATTATTAAAGAAAAATCAGATGTTCTGGTCAAAAGTTTTGAGGGAACCTATTCTATAACTTATGGCCCTCCCGTAAATACTACTGATACCGGGGTATTTAATGTGACGGTGAGCGGCAGTAATGCATCCGGGTCTTGTAGGTCGGACATTCCTCCTAACTCCCAGTTATCGTCAAACAGCGGAACTTTTTCCAGCAATACGATTACATTCATTTGGACAAATGATGTAGCGCCGGGTGATGGGCATACGTATACAATTAGACAAACAGCTGCCGCAACCATCTCTAACGATACTCTTTCAGGAACGGTGGAGATAAGAATTATTGCGGTAGATGGAACACCTACAGATCAATTGATCACTACCGGGACGTGGCAGGGATCCAGAAAATTATAGGGGAGGTTTATCATAATACTCAATAGTTAGTTAAGGGCCCATCTATTATTGATGGGCTTTTCTTTGTGCGCCCGGCAGAGGAGAACCGGCCGTCACTCTTCTGAAGCCTGCTTTACGATAAAATGTATCGACACCCGCACGCCTGGGCCCCGGATATTCTTGATAATGACGCCGGAATCCCGGTAATGGAACCGGAGCCGGGTGCTGATGTTGCCCAGGGTGCGGGCGAAGGGGTCCTTCGTCCGCAGGCCGGCTCCGTTGTCGGTAATCTCTATCGTGACCGCGTCTTTCTTTCGCGCCGCGCGTATCGTGATGCGGCCCGCGCCCTTCTTTTTCTTGAAACCATGCTTGATGGAATTCTCCGCCAGGGGCTGAAGAATCAGGGGAGGGACGAGGACGCCGCTGAAGCTCCCGGCTTTTTTCATGGTATAGGTAAATCTATTCTTCAGCCGTAATCGCTCGAAATCGAGATAGTGCCGGGTAAACTCCCATTCCTCCTGAAGGGGCACCAGGGATTCGAACGAGCGGTCCGTATAGTAGCG
>Ga0154758_170_pt3 | contig 22001 bp, 21 predicted proteins | sample Rifle2008BG16ft_FD_105766 | JGI IMG/M metagenome (GOLD analysis project Ga0154758, IMG submission 105766) | Spirochaetes bacterium RBG_16_49_21
CCTCCCATCGAGGGAGGGGGATAAAAAATTCGCCTAACTTGGTAATAATTTAATAATAGGAGGTGCCCCATGAATCGAAATTCGAAAAAAACGTTTCTCCGTATATTCATTATTTTTGTTTCCTCTCTCCTGGTGTCGGCCACCGCATGCAAGAAGCATCAAAAAGCCAAGGCTGATATGATTAGCGCAAAGGGGGAAAGGATCGGCACTCTCATCCTTAAGCAAACCTGGAGGGGGGTAAAAATAACCGGGGAGTTGAAAAACCTTACACCCGGCATACACGCGATCCATATCCATGAAAAGGGTGCAATCGATCCGCCCGATTTTAAGACCGCAGGAGGGCATTTCAATCCCAATCACAAGGAGCATGGAACGAAAAATACAAAGGGGATGCACGCGGGCGATCTTCCCAATATCGAGGTGGGTAAAGATGGAACGGTCAAAGTGGATATTTTAGCCAAAGAGGTTACCCTAAAAAGCGACAAGCCGAATTCCCTGATCCGGGAGGGAGGCACGTCGATTTTAATCCATGAAAAGCCGGATGATTATGCCACTGATCCGGCGGGTAACGCCGGAGCGCGCATTGCCGGAGGCGCGATCGTTAAGGCCGAGTGAGAAACGCCGCCAGACGCCCCCGGGCCAGTTACCGGGGCGGCTGTTGATTCTCTCTGAGCAATTGTTAGTTGATCATTCCACAATAAGGCGGCCGCAATGAAATTTGAACCGCAATCAGCAGCAACCATAATCGGAAGCTTTCCGCACCTTAAAGCGGAACAGGCCTGCGCGCTTGTTTTCAGCGCGCTGGCGAAGATACCCGCATGGCCGCAGCTCCCCCGCAGAAGCTTTCTCGAGGACATGACGAATCAGTACAGCATGCGCCTCCCCTGCTTCTCTGTCGACGAGAAGAACAAAAAGTCGGGTTTTGACACGTCGCGGGACCTGTCCGGCGAGCTGGAGAGGTTCTATACGAAAATAATCGAGGACGACGTTGAGTATTTCGGGACCGACGACAAACACGCCGCGGGATTTTCCTGCTATATAAATGAACTCCGAAACAGAAAGGGCGATAATTTCATCGCTTTAAAGGGACAGGTCACCGGGCCCCTGACGCTGGGACTGCTCACCGACAGCGTGGACGGCAAATACGCGCTGTACAAGCCGGATCTCTTTGACGCTATTGTGAAGAACTGCGCGATGAGCGCGCGGTGGCAGGTCAGAAGGCTCAGGGAGTTTTCGGATACGGTGATAATCTTCTTTGATGAGCCGTCACTGTCCGTAATAGGGTCGGGTTTTTACGCAGTCGACCGGGAGCTTGTCGCGGGGGCCTTTAATGAGATAATCCGGGGAATCAAGAGCGAAGGCGGGCTCGCCGGCACCCACTGCTGCGGCAATGCGGACTGGGACGGGATTCTGGAGCTTGATCTGGATATAATAAACTTTGATGGCACCGATGAATTGATTATCGATAAATTTATTAATTCAAAAAATCTGATTCCCTTTTTAAAGAAAGGAAAAACGATAGCATGGGGCATAGTCCCCACCGTGAAGGATAAAATTGAGAAAGCAACCATTGAAGAAATAAAAATGAATTATGATTCCATGATAGCGCGGCTCGCTTCAAGAGGAGTGGAAAAGGAGAGCATTCTCAATCAATCAATGGTGACGCCGAGCTGCGGAACCGGAACCCTTTCTGTGGCACTCTCCGAGAAGGTAATGTCACTGCTTAGCGAATTGTCAGTGAAGATATGACAATTATTAATTTATTTAACATAATTGATTATTTATTTTTTTCATGACAGGTTCGATAGTGCTCATCATTCTATTGATTATATCTTCGGATTTTTCAATTCTTGCAACAAGACCGGCGACCTGCCCTGTTATTACACTACCTGGATATATTTCTTCTTTGATAACACGGACATACATTGGACCATTTTCTTTAACAATTGTATCCATTTCATTCGCCTTTATAATGCCTTCCTTCCATTCTTGGGATGCGCTGCTTTCCACACTTGCTTCAAACAGGGTTCCCATTTGTACACCTTCAGCGCCCATGGCGAGACATGCAATAAAACCTCTTGCATCTCCGATTCCTCCAGCGGCAATAACGGGTATGCTCACACAGTCTACTACCTTGGGTACAAGAACCAATGTTGATATAATGTTATTCGAAACAATGCCGCCGCTTTCTCCACCTTCTGCAATAATAGCATCAACACCAGCATCCTCAATCTTTTTAGCTTGATTGGAGTTTGATATTACATGCATCGTGATTATTCCTGCATCTTTAAAAAAATTAATGACTTTTGATGGATTGCCCGCTGAAGTGACGACGATTTTTACACCTTCTTTAATTATAATATCAATTCTTTCTTTAAGATCATTTAGGTACATTCCAAGATTAATAGCAAAGGGTTTATCGGTTAAGTCTTTAATTTTTTTAATCTCATCTCTCCAGAGAGGTTGATCCCCACGGAATCCTAAAGTTCCCAATCCTCCGGCATTGGATACAGCTGCCACAAGTTTTGAAAGAGATATTTCAATCATCCCACCTTGAATTATTGGATATTTAATCCCCAACATTTCTGTTAATCTATTTTTCATAATGTGTTCTCCCCCCAAACAATGATATCAATTTATTCTATAGCAGAATCGAGATAAAAATTCCATTCTCTATATTACTTCACCTTTTTTTAATCATTTTATTTGTTCTCCTACAGCCCATATTCTGGGCTAATATGATGATCCCACTATTCTTTCTTTGTAAAAAATTACGTACAATTCTCGTTGTGGTTGGCCATAATCTACTTACTTTATGATAAATCCATCTAAAACCATTTATCAGCTCATCTTGAGTCATATTCTTTGGTTGATAACAAAGACTATCCAAAATATAGTTGTTCCAATCATGAACAGTAATTCGATTTTCCTCTTTCAATCTATTATAAAATCTGGTACCGGGATAAGGTTGGACAATATTTAATGTCATTGAATCTAATTTTGATTCTTTTATGAATTCATATGTATCTTCAAATACAGATGAATCGTCATAATCCAGACCGAAGAGAAAAGCTCCCAAGAGACCAATCTTATATTTATGAAATATGTTAATAGCTTCATTATAATCAAATTTTAGACGAGAAGACTTCCTCATGTTTCGCTGATTCTCTTTCTTTATTGTTTCGAAACCTACAAAGAGACCGACGCATCCACTTTTATGAGCTAAATTTAATAACTTCTCATTCTCTGTCATATTGACGGTCGCATAGCCAGCCCATTTAATATTTAATGGAATTAAACCTTTGAATAACTCCTCTGCATAACTAGGAATGCAGTTGATGGTATCATCATAAAAAATAAGCGGCTTAAGCCTGTCGAATTTCATTTTCTTAATTTCATTTAGGACATCTTTAACAGGCCGTGTTCGAATTTTTTTACCGCAAACTACTGTGGTGGAACAAAACTCACAATCATATGGACAGCCTCTTGTCGATTGAATAGTGGTAAAACTTGTATATTTTTTTCTATATTTTTCAACTAGATCCCATCGTGGAGTGGGAATCCTGGATAGATTATGATAACTATCGCTTTTATAAACGGGCCTTAATTTACCTGCATCAAAATCATCAAGCAATTCATTCCAAACATTCTCTGCTTCGCCAACTACTATAGCATCAGCATGTTGTGCCGCTTCTTCTGAAACTACCGTTGGATGTATTCCTCCTAAAATAACCGGGATTCCTTTAGCTCTATATTGTTCCGATATCTCATAACCCCGTTTTGCCGTAACAGTCATGCAACTAATTCCCACGAGATCGGGATTATCATTCATATTGAGGGTATCAACATTTTCATCAACGATCTCGATGTCGAATTCCGGAGGAGTTAGACCTGCAAGAAAAATCAATGAATACGGCGGATATCTCCATCTACTTTGATTTCCTGCTAAACTATATCTAGCAGCTATAGGAAGAATTAATTTTAATTTCTTTTGTTTCATATAACATCTCTTAACTATAAAATTTAAACACGTTTGTCATAATTTTATATAAAACATCAAAAAACATCTTACCGGAACTTTTTTGCAACTTCCATTTTAATAAGGTGTTTGATATAATTTATTGATCTATTTACTTTTTTATGGGCATAATAAAATATTTCCTCTGCTTCCTTTTGAGTAATCTTTGGATGATCCCAGATTAAATGCATGTGGTCATATTTGCTCCAATCCTTTTCAATTATTTTATTTTTCATTTTATCCCATAGTGGAGTGCCGGGAAAAGGAGTAAATATGGCAAATTGTAGTGAAAAAATGTTCATCATAGCCAGGCGATCAATATCTTTCTTTAATGATTCTACAGTATCATCCTCAAAGCATAGCATGAATGATCCCCAAATAGGAAGATCGTTTTTTTCTGCTTCATCGAGTACATCAAGTAATGTTTTTAAATCTTGACCTTTATTCTGTTTCTTAAGAGTAATATCTTTCAAGGTTTCTAATCCTATGCCAACCCACACCATTCCCGTATCTTTCAACTCTCTTATCTTTCCTTTGATAAGATCCGCTCTTGTCATACATTGCCAGGATAATCCTCTTTTCACCATAGCATCAAGAACCCGTTTTGAATAAGTTCGATTAAGCAAGAACGTCTCATCGCAGACGTGTATCTGTGTCACCTTATTTGCTTTATAGATATCGAGAACTTTTTCAATCTCATCCATACTAATATAGTCTAAATCAGGGGCAAATGATGGAGTGGGGCAAAAAGAGCATTTTTGAGGGCAACCTCGTGTCGAAAATAAAATTCCAATCTTTCTATTCATTATTGATTGCAGGGCATTAATAGTATTTACGAGTACTATTTCAGGATGTTTAATCTTTTTTAATGGTTCTAATCCTAATATTTTTCTTATTTTGTTCTCAGCAAGTCCGACAATTACTCTATCAAAATATTTATCAATACCTGGTGTCATCGCTCCATAGTTTCCAGCCCATACTTCTTGAATACCTCTTTCCTTTGCTAATTTTGCCATTTTTACAGCAATTGGTACAGTATAGGTAAGGAAGCTTATTCCAACAGCATCATAACCTTCATCCAATTTTTTTTCAAACTCTTCCCATGTTGGATATTCCAAAGTATCAACATTGGGTACATTTTCTTTTATAAAACGCAAACCACCTGGAGGAACAAAACTTCTTAATTGCAATGGTCGAGGTACTGCATGGCTCATATTCTGTGATAAATCATTATGATTAATGTACTTGCCATTAGGCCCATTTTCAGTAATAACCTCACTTAATGGAACCGTCGTAAACAGTATTCTTGAATCCTTTTTCAATTTTTTCATACTTAAAACCTCATTTATAGACAATTAATGGGCACATTAAAAATTGCTTTTTCATTTTGAACAAAAGTTGTTAACTATTTTTTTGTTTTCGCATTTCAAGCCAATCTTTTAGTGCGGGCCCCGTTCCGAAATCCCACGTTCGCAACTTATCAGGTGCGATGTGTCTTATCTCTTGAATTTCTTCCCCTAAAGTTATTTCTCCGGTACATTTAACATGATATACTATGAGTAATTGATTCATTTGAATGAAACTATATAAACCTATAAATTTTTCTATTTTACCCCTCAATCCGATTTCCTCTTGTATTTCACGAACGACTGCATTTTCCGGAGATTCACCCTTTTCAAGAAATCCGGTGACAAGACCAAACACTTTTTCAGGCCAACCCTTATTACGCAGCAGTATAACATCGTCCTTATACTCTGCAATTGCCGAGACAACGGGAATTGGATTATCCCAAAAAACATAATTACAGGCATCTAAAGAACAAGCGAGATAGATTTTATCATTTATTTCCTTTTCTATAAGGTTTTTCCCGCATTGAGGACAATAGTTCATCTTCGGCATGCAATCTTCCCCTTCTGCGAATCTATTCAATGTGTTGATTTGAAGGCAGGGCCTTTTCGCCGCATCCATGTACAAATCGACACAACGGAATTACGAAATAAGGGAGCCTCTAACTCTGCTCGTCAACATCCTGCTGTTAACCGCATTGTCACCCACGGCTCAAACTGAACCGGATCGCGGCTGAATATAAACCGGTTATTTTTGAGAAACTAAAAGCTCATTTATCAGCATTTCAGCATTTGTCAAGCGCGAAAAATCGCTTCTTGGCTATTGCTTCCTCATCGCAGGCGGGGTTGTCGGGGAGGTTACCCCTTTTTTAATTAATAAGATCAATGATCTGTTCAGGGAAAAAAGGGCCGCCATGTGAGGTATGTATTATTGAAGGATTAAGCTCTATTATCTTTTTTATACTCTCTTTTAGTTGAAACAAGTCATTAGCATATAAGGGAATACTGGGTTTTGATTTAAATACTATACTAGACATTATTAAGTCCCCAACAATAACCTCTGAATTTGATAACAATATTGAAATTGATCCTTCCGTATGTCCTGGCGTTGGAATTATCTTCCCATTTATGCCAAATTTCTCAAGATTGAAATTATCATCGATAATTATATCTGGTATAACGGGCCGTGCTTTCATATTGGTAGCTGGGTTAATAATATTATCAACAGCCCATTTTCTAAGTTTTCGAGTTGTCTTTATTTCCGGGTTGCTTCCATTCATAATATAGCCTGCATCTAATTTATGCGCCAAAACAGGCGCGCCGGTTATATTTTTTAATTCAGAGGCACAATCGTAATGATCAGCATGTCCGTGGGTAATGATAATTAATGAAATATCAGATATGTTGAAGCCCAGATTATTTATTCTGTCTACTATGGTAACAGATGCATTTCCTATTCCAGTATCAACCAACGCTAATTTTTTTCCGGCAATGAGAAATACAGTTATTATTCCTAATTCTATTGGTATAATTTTTTGATTTTCCATTTTTACCACCGCTGCTGAAGGTTATTTTCTTACTTTCATTATTTGCTTTTTCTTCTTTTCCTGTTATTTTATCTGTCAATTGACTTATGAGTTTTTTCGGTATTTCCACTTGGTATTCCCTTACATTGGGTTACATCTATCCTCTATCGCTTGAAATAAATACTATTTTTCCCCAGGAAATTAATTCACGCCCTTTGTGATTTTTGTACTAAGTTACTAAAAAGTGTTGACAATGCCTAATTTAATTAAAAGTCTAAGATCAATATTTTTGTTTTTTAAATTATGGATAAAACTGAACTACACACCTGAAACTTCCATAATAAAAATTGAAAACTACAGTAAAAAACTCAAGTTAAAAATAACTAATGAAATGATAAAGGTACACACGGACGGGTGAATTATCGACTCGACGGCACGTCCGGGATATTCAACAACGATCAGAGAAACAAATTCACATCTGAGTTTATCATGAAAACCGGAATAGAAAATAAAATCGCAGTCGTGACCGGCGGCTCACATGGAATTGGAAGAGCAATTGCCATAGCTCTGGCAAAAGAAGGAGCTCATGTAATTATTAATTATCATCGTGATGACAAAGGTGCCCAAAATGCAATAGATGAAATAACTGCACAGGGCAGAAGAAGTAAGGCAATAAAAGCAGATGTTTCAAATTATAGTGCAGTAACAAATATGATGAAAGATATCAAGAACGAATTTGGTTCAATTGATATTTTGGTGAATAATGCTGGAATAACTCGCGATAATCTTCTCATGAGAATGAAGGTTGAGGAATGGCAAGAGGTGATTAATACAAATTTATCAGGTGTATTTAATTGTTCTAAGGCAGTTGTTATTGGCATGATGCGACAAAAGAGTGGCAAAATTGTTAATATATCATCAATTAGTGGAGTTACCGGGGTACCTGGCCAAATAAATTATTCATCTTCAAAAGGCGGAATAATTTCATTTACAAAAGCATTAGCTAAAGAGTTGGCGCCTTTAGGAATTAACGTAAATGCAGTGGCGCCAGGTTTTATTGAAACGAAGATGATTGATGGAATTCCTGTACAAAATAAGAAGATGGCTTTAGATTTAATACCCTTCAAGAGATTTGGAAAACCGGAAGAAGTAGCTAGTTTGGTTGTTTTTCTTGTATCCGAAGCTTCTAGTTATATAACAGGACAGGTTATTAATATAGACGGTGGCCTGGTCACCTAAAGTATTATATTTATTGTGCAATTGAGTCGCTGCGGAATTAAATTTTCACAGGTCGGTTCCTTCCCTCTTGGCTCCGCGGGAAGAACAGAAGAAGCTTGCAGCTGTGCCGGGCGAGATATTTAAATATGCTACGTTGAGTATTAGAGTGAGCTCACGCCGAAGGCTCACGGCCAAGGCCTGACATGGCATAGCAAGGTGCAGAATCCTCATTCCGCAAGAAGTCTAATTATTGGCGTAATAATATTTTATTATAAAAAAGGTGGATGCTATGAATTTAGTAGATGTTAAAGAAAAATTAATGTCGATTGTAACTGAGATTCTAGAAGTCGATAGATCAGTTATTGAAGGCAAAGAAGATGTGAATCTATTTAAAGAACTTGATGTAGACTCTCTCCTCGCACTTGAAATCATAGCAAATGTTGAAACGAAGTATAATATTAAAATTGAAGATGAAGAAATAGAAACCCTTGTTAGCTTCAATAAGATGTTAGAAATGGTGAAGAATAAATTAAATATCAAATAATTATAAATAATAATATTTTTATACAATAAAACAAATGTTCGATATTAACGAAATTAAAAATATTAATAAGCACCGTTATCCTTTTTTATTATTAGATAGGGTGCTTGAATATGAAGAAGGGAAAAGAGCTAAAGGTTTAAAAAATGTCACGATAAATGAAGCATTTTTCAATGGACATTTCCCTGAACAACCCATATTGCCCGGAGTATTAATAATAGAATCAATGGCGCAATTAGCAAGTATATTAACAAAAGATATGGGTAATGTTTTGGGTTTTTTATCATCAATTTATAATGCCCGATTTTTAAAACCGGTTGTACCCGGTGATCAATTAATAATCGAAGTTGAAATATATCAGCGTGTGAAAAACTTATACAGAATTAAAGCAAAAGCAGAAGTATCTGAAAAAAAAGTAGCTGCCGCAAATTTAGGATTTATTATACTAAATGTAAATGAAATAAAAGGAAAAATGAATGAGTAAAAGAGTCGTAATAACCGGCTTAGGAATTATTACTCCAATAGGTATTGGCAAAGATATTTTTTGGGAAGCTTTAATTAATGGCAAATCAGGTATTAAAAAAGTAAAATCTTTTGATACATCGTCTTATAGATCGTCCTTGGGCGGAGAAGTAGATGATTATAATCCAGAAGATTTTCTTAGTAAAGAGGAAATTGATCCCCTGGACAGATCATCTCAATTTATCATATCGACAACGATAATGGCGCTGAAAGATGCTCAATTGAAAATAGATGAATTTGAAAGTGAGAGGGTGAGTGTTATAATTGGAACTACAACAGCAACTCAAAGTTCTTTTAAAAATTATCATGATGCGTGGGTATTGAAAGGATATGATAGTATCACCCTTGAAAGCGTGTCAAAGTACGGACATGAATCAATACACAATATAATTTCTAATAAATACAAGTTAACGGGGGCATCTGTTCTCATGTTAAATGCATGTGCTGCTGGAACCTATGCTATAGGTCAATCATATGATCTTATAAAATCCGGAAAAGCCGACATTGTAATTAGCGGAGGCACAGACGCCATGAGTGAATTAGCATTCTGCGGATTTAGCAACACCAGATCTCTCGCTAAAGAAGCATGTAGGCCGTTTGATAAAAATAGAGATGGTTTAGTAGTCAGTGAAGGAGCAGCGACTTTGATCCTTGAATCTTACGAAAATGCAATTTCACGATGCGCTCATATTTATGGAGAAGTAATAGGATACGGTTTAAGTTGTGATGCAAATCATATGACAGCTCCAGATATTAGCGGTGAGGGAGCTTCGTTATCAATAAATAATGCGCTATTTGATGCACAATTAAATATTGATGAAATAGATTATATCAATGCTCACGGAACCGGGACATCACTTAATGATCTAATGGAAACTGTTGCTATTAAGAAAGTATTTGGTAAAAAAGCATATGACATACCAATCAGTTCAATAAAATCCATGATAGGACATTCATTTGGCGCTTCCGGAGCCATAGAGGCTCTAACCTGCGCGTTAGTTTTAGAAAACGGCATTATTCCACCTACAATAAATTATAACGAACCAGATCCGGAATGTGATCTCAACTATGTTCCTAATAAATCTATTACCAAAGATGTTAATGTGACATTATCGAACTCATATGCCTTCGGTGGTAATAACGCTTCAATAATAATTGGGAAATGTAAAAATTAATCGATAATTTAATAGGATAAAATATGGATCAACAACGTGTGGTTGTAAGTGGTATTGGTTTAATATCACCTATTGGATCCAGTACGGATGTTTTTTTTGATTCATTGGTAAAAGGAAACCCAGGAATAAAGGAAATATCTGCATTTAAAACAGATGGATTCAAATCTAAATTAGCAGGTGAAATAGTGAATTTTGCGGCAAGGAATTTTATTTCCAGTAAAAATATTCGCTATTTAGATAAAATAAGTCAATTTAGCATTGCTGCTGCTAATTTAGCCCTCAATGATTCAAACTTAATTATTAATGATAAAAACTATTCAAAAATAGGAATCGTCCTCGGAAGCATGTACTTCGGTCTAAATAGCCTTTCAGAAGTTCAAAGAATTCTTCTTGAAGATAAAGAAAAAAAAATAAGTCCGATGATCTTTCCCAATACCGTACCTAATTCCCCGGTCAGCCAAGTGTCAATAGAACTTGGTGTTAAATCACTCTGCACTATGATGTCAACCGGTTTTTGTTCCAGTACTGACGCAATCGGTTGGTCAGTTAATTATATTCGGAAAGGAATGGCTCAGGCCATTTTTGTTGGTGGTGCTGAAGAGCTAAATCAATATATATACGGTATCTTTGAAAAAAATGGGCTACTTTCTTATTCAAATAGCCATAATAAAGAACAGTGCGCTCCATTTAATACTTCAAGAAACGGTCTAATCTTAAGCGAGGGAGCTGCTGTACTTTTATTAGAATCCTATAATTCTGCAAAAGAAAGAAATGCAAAAATATATGGTGAGATAATTGGATATGGAGGTAATTACTGTGCCTCTTCTATGAAAAAATATGATTATGATAGCGCTTATACTACGCGAGCAATGGAATGTGCAATTAAAGATGCACTTGTAGAAAAAAATGACATAGATTATATCTGTACTGAAGGGAATGGGACTGTGTTAAGTGATCAGTTTGAAGCCGACGCAATTAAGCATGTTTTTGATAAAATAAATAAAAAAATACCCATAAGTTCAATTAAATCAGTATTGGGACATACCGTTGGTGCCGCTGGGGCTTTTAATGTTGTTGCAACACTTTTATCAATGAGAGAAAATGTAATTCCGCCAGTATTGAATTTTGATGAGAATGCCGATACGTTTGGCTTAGAATTCATCTCCAATAAGGCTCGATCGGCTAATATTAGATATGCACTTACCAATTCATTTTGCCCATGGGGCAATGTTAGTTCATTGGTAATTCGGAATATATAACAATTTTACAAGGGACTGGCTATTATGATAGTTGCGGGAATAGATGTTGGATCAACAACTACGAAGGTCGTTGTTTTAAAAGCTGGCGATACTAAAGAAATACTCGGTAAAAATATTATCCAAACAGGTTTCAATCATGCTGAAACTATCGAAGAATCTCTTTCTCTTGCATTACGAAGTGCACGCATAGACAAAAAAGATATCACTTATATTATAGGGACAGGTTACGGCAGAAATAATGTTGCTTTTGCCGATAAAAAAGTAACCGAAATAGCATGTCATGGACATGGTGCGCACTTTTATTTTCCAAATGCAAGAACCATAATTGATATCGGCGGTCAAGATAGTAAGATTATTAAATTAGATAATACCGGTAGAATTATCGATTTTGCCATGAATGAAAAATGTGCTGCAGGAACCGGCAGATTTTTAGAAGTTATGGCTAAAGTATTGCAGGTAGAACTTGATCAAATGGGTGAACTATCAAATGCCGCAACCACAGGTATTACGATATCAAGCATGTGTACTGTGTTTGCCGAGTCAGAAGTTATATCAAAAATATCACAGGGTTACCGAAGAGAAGATATTATAAATGGATTACACGGTGCTGTAAGCGATAGAGTCATCCCATTAGGGAAACGGTTGGGAATAAATAATGATATTATTATGACCGGTGGAGTGGCAAAAAATAAGGGGATAATTTCCTCATTTGAAAAAAAACTGGATTCAAAAATTTTTGTCCCAGAAGATCCTCAAATCATCGGGGCTCTTGGAGCTGCACTAATTGCGAGCCTCGAGACAGCAAATACTAAGGCAAAAAAAAATTAGTCGTTCTTATGAATAGTCAGATAAAAAAACCAGCGATAGGTTGGACATGCACCTATTTACCGTTGGAAATTATACATGCCGCAGGATTCCTCCCTTATAGAATTATAGGAAACTATGATTCTTTTCAATTAGCCGATTCAATAGTCCCCAGCAACTATTGTCCTTATATCCGGAATTGCTTGGATGTCGCATTGAGAGGCGAATACCATTTTTTAAATGGCGTAATAATGACGGATTCCTGTCATGCAGGAGAGCTTCTATACGACGCATGGCGTCATTACACAAATACAGATTACGTGTACCTATTAGATGTGCCAAGAATCGTAAATGATGATTCGATAAAAATTTTTCAAATTAGATTACAGAATTTTATTGTAAACTTTGAAAATCACTTTTCCATAAAAATTACAGAGCAATCTTTATTTGATGCTGCGGCACTTTACAATAAAAACCGAGCTCTACTAGAAAATTTATATAATCTCAGGAAGCTGGAGAATCCTCCTATAACCGGCCTTGAAATGATCCAAATTATGAATAAAAATTGGATTATGGATATCGAATCTTTCAATAATTATTTGCAACACTTTCTATCAGTTATTGAAAATAACCCCAATAAAGCTGATTTAAAAAATAGAAAAAGAATCATGCTGATGGGAGGAAAAATTTCTCATCCTGAATTAATTAAAATTATTGAGGATGACGGCGATGCGGTAATAGTGTTTGAGGATATATGCACATATTATAGATACTTTGACCGGGCGACAGAAACAGATCAAGACATACTGTATTCATTGAGTAAAAGATATTTAAGTAAAATTCCATGCCCGAGAATGATGGATGATGGAACCAGGTGGAATGCTATTTCTAAAATCATTGACGAATATACTATTGATGGAGTGATATATCATTCATTAAAATTCTGTGTTACCAATTCAATTAAGGCATTAACGCTGAAAGAGCAAATACATGAGATAGGTAAACCATTCCTCTATATTGAAGGAGATTATACACTCAATTGCATTGAACAGTTACGCACAAGAATTAGAACTTTTTTAGATTTAATATAAGGGATACATCTTCAATGGAAAAATTAAATTTTTCTATTGTGTTAATCCGCAAAATCTGATTTATGAGATTCCCATAAGAATTTGTCATGGAAACACCATTACAAAGAACATTAAGATTGTTAACAAAATTATCCGGTTTTTTTGATATCGAAGGCATAGGAATCCTCATGCAATCCCATTATGATAATCTGAAACGCTATTTTAATGAACCTCACCGAACCGTCTGGACAAACTTGGCTATGCCAAATGAAATATTTCATGCGATGAATTTACCCACTGTTTTTACTGAAAATATTTCTGCTATCCTGTCTGCCGCAAGACAAAGTGTTGAACCACTAAAGGTAGCTTCCGAAAATATATTTTCTTCAGGATTCTGCACATATATTACATGTTCAATTGGTGTTTTACAAATGGGTTATTTGCCACCGCCAAAGGTCTTTGTAATTCCATCTCATATATGTGAGGACACTCCTAAAGTCGTTGAGTATTTGAGTAGAAAATATAATCGTAAATTTTTCTACATCGACATACCCTATTCTGAAGATGAGATATCTATCGATTATATTGCAAAACAGTTTGAGGAAATGGTTGATTTTCTTGAAAAAAATACCGGATCAAAACTTAAACCCGATAGATTGATTGAAGCTTTTCGGTTATCAAATTTGGCACGTGAATATGCACGGAAATATGTTGAATTACGCAAGAATTCAGAACCCTTAATGTATGGTTCAAGCGGATTGAGACTTTTAGGTATGATTTCAAAATTTGGCTCTGAAGTCGGCGTTGAAATAATTAAAAATATATATGAAGAGTTAAAAAAAAGAAAAGAAACGGGAGAAAGTCCGGTTAAAAATAGAAAATATAGAATCCTATGGCTTCACTTATATCCATATTATCAGAGTAAAATGATGAGATATCTTGAAGATGACCTTGATGCTGTTATTGTTGCAGAAGAGATGTTGCATATAATTTTTGAACCCCTTGATGTGAACGATCCATACAGAAGCCTTGCTAAAAAAATTTTAGGATTGCCTTCTCATGGCCCAATAGAGAAAAGGATAAATAATATTTTATATATTATTGAACAAAATAAGATCGATGGCGTCATTCATTTTTCACATCTTGGTTGTAAAGTTGGATGTGGAGGAGTTCAATTTATTAGAGATGCTCTTAAAAAAATAAACATTCCCTTTCTTGAATTAACCGGTGATAATATAGACTTTAGAAACTATTCAGAGGAACAGATCAAGGTGAGATTAGAAGCATTTATTGAGATTTTAAAAGAAAAAAGCGTCCTCTCATATTAAATAACGAGGCAAAGAATGAATATTTATTATGATCTGGTTATCAATGCAAAGGATAAGCCGAATAAAGTATGCATTTATTATAATAATGAAAAAATAACATTCCTTGAAATTTATAAAATGGCAAATGCCTTGGGATCGTCTTTAAGATACGCTGGAATTAAAAAAGGAAATCATATTTCCATCGCCTTACATAATTCGCCGGAATTTATAATTTCTTATATGGGAATTCTCGGTATCGGCGCTGTTGCCGTTCCGGTAAATCCGAATCTAACTGCAAGAGAGTTGGAATATATAATGACCGATTCCGATTCAAGAGGATTAATAATTGAAGAAAAAAATATAAATACCTATAATAAGATAAAAGATAAAATTCATTTAACTATCGTTTTGACAACGGGGGAAGGTGGGAGCTTCAAGAATTTTATTTTGAATACTAATAAAAGCTCTTATACTGATGTTGATCTCGATGATACCGCTGTTTTATTGTATTCCTCAGGCTTAGCCGGCTATCCAATGGGATGTATGATAACTCATAAAAATCTTCTCCACAATTCAGATGTAATGAAATATTGTTTCAATTGCGACCATAATGATACAACGCTGAGTGTAATTCCTATTTTTCATGGATTTGGTACTTGTACAAATATTTTATCAATGTTGCGATACGGAGGTTCGATTTATTTAATGAGAAGATTATCTTTTGATGATTTGTTTCATATCCTGGATGCTAAATTAATAACTGTTATTTGTTCTGTTCCTTCATTTTACTATGGCTTGCTCAACCATCCGAAAATGAAAGAGATTAATTTTGATACAGTTCATACAATAGTTTCCGGCGGGTCCAAGCTTCCCGGTGAAATCTATGATGAATTCAAAAAACGTTACAATAAAGATATTAGGCAAGGATACGGCCTTACTGAAGCATCACCAATTTGCACGGTAAATAATAAACATATTCCAATAAAGCCTTTATCGATAGGAAAGACAGTGCATGAGGTTGAAGCGCGTGTTGTTGATGATAATGGCAAAGATCTTTTACCTGGTGAAGATGGCGAATTGATTTTCAAAGGCCCCAATATAATGAAAGGATATTATAAGAATGAAATTGAAACAGCTAAAATTATTAAGAATTCGTGGCTTTATACCGGTGATTTGGGTTACAAAGATGAAGATGGTTACTTATATATTACTGGATTTAAAAAGGATATGGTTATTACATCAGGATTCAATGTCTATTGCAAGGAAGTAGAAAACGTGATTAAATCGATGCCCGGTATTTCTGATGTTGCCATTACAGGAGTACCTGATATTGTAAGAGGTTCCATAGTAAAGGCCTACGTAGTAAGAAATGATAACAATATCGATGAAGAAGTTATTAAACGTTATTCGAAAGAATACCTTACATCGTATAAAATACCGAGAAAGATTGTTTTTGTAGATAATATCCCAAGAGACCGCAATGCAAAGCCACTTTTTAATGAAATAGAAAACAATCTGATGATTAAGTATCCTTGTTAATCTCTTAAAATTTTCTATTATGCAAGAGATTATTTTAGATGCTACCTCGCCGAAGGCGGCGGGACAGAATGTTGTTTGTTTTTTGTAATAGAATAAATGAATAAATTTACGAAACAGTTCTCATGAACTCGTCCACCAGCTCGCTGAAATAGCTGATGGCCCCTTTGATCGGCTCCGGCCGCAGCATGTCGACCCCTGCTTCGCGCAGCTCGTCAAGCGGAAACCTGCTGCCGCCGAGCGAAAGAAAATGGAGATAAGCGTCCCGCGTCTCCGTCCCCTGCGCAAGAACCCTGCGCGCAAGGGCGACGGCGGCGGATACCCCCGTTGCGTATTTGTAAACATAAAAGGGTGAATAAAAATGCGGTATCCGAAGGCACTCCAGCGTCAGCTCTTCATCGATCGCCAATGAGTCGCCGAAATACGTTTTTAAGAGATCCCGGTACCTGTCCCGCATGACATCCAGGGTGAGCGGGCTGTTCTCTTCAACCGCCTGATGGGTGAGCTTCTCAAATTCCGCGAACATGCATTGCCGGAAAAGGGTGGCGCGGATGTTATCTATTTCCCGGTTCAGGATATACGCCTGCATTCCGGGATCGCTTGCATATTTATTGAGAAGATGGCTGCTGAGGAGCGTTTCATTGAACGTGGATGCGACCTCGGCCACGAAAATCGTGTAATCGTGATACGCATACGTCTGGTTTTTATTGGAATACCATGAATGCATCGAGTGGCCGGACTCATGGATAAGAGTGTAGAGGCTGTTGATGTTGTCGTCCTTATAATTCATGAGTATGTAGGGGGGCGAATCATAGCAGCCTGACGAATAGGCGCCGCTTCTTTTCGCCCGGTTTTCGTACCGATCGACCCAACCCGATGTAAGGCCGCGCTTCAGCGTGTCAACATACTCCTCCCCGAGAACGGCGCAGGCGGAAAGACAGACTTCCACCGCTTCCTCGTAGGGCATGACGAAATCAATATCCTTCACCAGCGGCACATAGGTGTCATAGAAATGCAGCTCCTCAAGCCCCAGGCTCCGTTTCCTGAAATCGAGGTATCGGTACAGGGGCGCCGGGTTGTCCTTAACGGTGCCGATGAGATTATCGTAGACCTCGACCGGAACGTTGTCTGAAAAAAGGGAGGCTTTTCGGCAGGATTCAAACTTCCGCGCGCGGGCGTAAAAGGAGTCCCTTTTATTTGAATACAACAGCGCCGCCGCTATGCTGTTTTTGTGCGCCTCATATGCCTTGTAGTACTGAAAGAACGCCTTCTTCCTGATTTCCCGCGACCGGCTCTGAAGAAAGGAGCTGAAATTGCCGTGGCTCAATTCAACCTCATTACCCCGCTCGTCGGTTATGAATCCGAACGAGATGTCGGCGTTGTCGAGCTGGCTGAATATTGCGGATGACGCATGGCTCATCTCGCCGGACATCGCGAGAATCCGTTCGCTCTCCGGCGAAAGGGTATGAGGCTTGTACCGGAGGATCTTTTGCACATAGAAGGAAAGCTTTTGTATGACCGGATCTTCACAATATCCCGCGATCAGATCATCGGGGATGGATTGAATCTCCGGCGTAAGATAGCTCGCCGATTCAGAAGCCCTGGTCGCAAGATTCATGATCCTCTGGAGCATGCCGAGATAGAACTGGTTTGTCGTATCCTCGTCGCTCTTCAAATGCGCATAGGTGAAGAGCCGGTCGATCGTTCGGGAGATAAAGAGATCAAATTCAACAGCCTCACGGAAAAGCTCGGCCGATTCAGACAGCCGGCCTTTAAAGGAGCCGTACCGGCCGATCTCCTTTTCAATCTCCTCGAACAGGGAATTCCAATGATCTTCAGACGAGAACAGGTGTAAAAGATCCCATTTGTGTTTTTCCGGAATGTCCTTGCGCTCAGGAATTCTTTCAAGCATTAATATATCTTACCGTAATGTTCCCCGAATTTATTCAGATGGACGAATGTCTTAAGCTCCTTCCGGGGCGGGATCCTCTTTTCCCCGGTATCAGCGGGTTTCCCGATGGGGAGGGCGACAATCACCTCGTGGCCGCCGGGAAGCAGGAGCAGCTTTCCGCACGCCTCATGGTTGATGCTTCCGACAATGACCGTGCCGAGGCCCAGTTCGTGAACCTTCAGGCAAAGATTCTGCACCGCCAGGCCCAGATCGAACATAAACCATTCATGAAACTTGGTCCGGTCCTTCCCATCCCGGCAGCCGGAAATATCGGTCTTCGCGCACGCTACGATTATGACGGATGCGGCCATGGAGCATTGCCGCGCCGGATTCGACTCGGAATAGGTTTCCGTAACCCGCTTGACGAGCTCCTGCTCCCGCACCACGATGAATTCCCAAACCTGGGTGTTCGCCCATGACGGCGCCCGGCGGGCAGCGTCGATGATCTCCTTGATCTCTTCATCCGTGACGTAATAATCGGAAAATTTCCGAACCGATCTCCTGTTTTGTATCGCCTCCATGAGCTCCATGCGGCACCCCGTATCTATTTTCCCCGCCCGCCGGCGCCGCCGCTCATGAGCACAAGGGAAATAAACTGCGTTTTCACCGGCTCGCTTTTCAAAAAGACCTCAAGGCTCACGTCATGCTGCACGGCGGCGCATTTCGGATGATGGAAGGAAAGCCCGAACAAAACAGCCGGGCCTTTCCCCATGCTCTTCTCGGAATGATGGGGCCAGAAGTGGTAGTAGCCCCGTGTTGAGTCGCTTGTCCGGTACGGATTTTCCCAGTCTGAATCGATCATTGCGGCAAGTGAGCCTTCATAAAGCAGGGAGATCCCGACATCGGGTATCACCGCCAGGGTCGATTCCTCTAAAACCTGGCCCACGATGTGGGGAAAAAAAAACGACGACTCTTCCGCCGTTTTTCCTTTTTTCTCCGGGATATTGATATCCCTCCTCGTCGATATTATATGAATGGCCTCATGGATAAGAAACAGGATATCGACCCGCTGTTGGATTTTGTATCTGGCGTCGAGTATGCCGTAGAGCAGGCCGCGTTCGCTGGTCACATACTTGGGCTGGACCCTGTTGAGCACATAGGCGATTATCTCCTCCCGGCCGGCTCCGGTAATACTCTCGTTCTTTTCCCGCTTTAATACCTCTTCCAGCGTGTTGACGACGATATCTCTCATCAAATTTCTTATCGGCATTCCGGGTTTCCCGTCTTTTTATGGTTTTTATATTTCGCTTGCCGTGCATCGAATGCGATAGTGATGACTTCTTCAATCTGGTCGACCAGATAAAAATTCAATCCCTTTTTGATATAGTGCGGGATGTCATCGAGATCCTTGCAGTTTTCACGCGGGATGATGATCTCTTTCAAATGCGCCTTTTTGGCGGCTATGATCTTTTCCTTTATGCCGCCTACCGGGAAAACCCTGCCCGTCAGGGTCAGCTCTCCGGTCATTGCAAGTCCCTGCCTTATTTTTTTATTGGTCGCCATTGAATAGAGCGATGTCGCCATGGTGATCCCGGCTGAAGGGCCGTCTTTGGGCGTCGCGCCCGCCGGCACATGAAGATGAACGATGTTATTATTGAACATCTTTTCAGCTTCCTCCCTGTCTCTTAACAGATGCTGCACATAGCTGTACGCGATATTGGCCGATTCGCTCATAACCTCCCCGAGCTGGCCGGTCAGCTTCAATCCGCCTCCCTTCTTGTTGGACACGCCTATGGATTCAATAACGAGCGGGGCCCCGCCGTACGGCGTCCAGGCCAGACCGACCGCGAGCCCTGATTTCGTTATTTTTATAAGCGATTCGTCCGCGTACAGCTCCGTTCCCAGATAGCTCCGGATTTTTTTCAGATCGAGAATCCCCGCCGGAAGCTTTTTCTTCTTGGCGACATAGATCGCGGTCTTGCGGCAGATCTTCTCTATCTGTCGCTCCAGGTTCCGTACCCCTGCCTCGCGGGCGTAATTGTTGATAATATGCATAAAGCCTTTTTTGTCGATTTTTACGCTGTTTTTTCCGAGCCCGTGCTGCTCAAGCTGCTTCGGCAGAAGATAGCGCTTCGCAATCTCATACTTTTCATTGGCGATATAGCCGGAAAGCCGGATGATCTCCATCCGGTCCACCAGTACCTGGGGGATCGTATCCGTGGTGTTGGCGGTGGTGATGAAGAGGACATCGGAAAGATTAAAAGGCACGTCGATGTAGTAGTCCCTGAACTCCACATTCTGCTCAGGGTCCAGAACCTCAAGGAGCGCGGACGCGGGATCTCCCTGGAAGCTCTGCCCCAGCTTATCGATCTCGTCAAGCATGAATACGGGATTCCGGTATTTGCATATCTTCAATCCCTGAATGATTTTACCCGGCATGGCGCCGACATAGGTGCGGCGGTGGCCTTTTATCTCCGCCTCATCCCTCATCCCTCCCAGGGATACCCTGAAAAACTTCCTGTTCAGGGAATGGGCTATCGATTTGCCGAGGGATGTTTTGCCGACCCCGGGCGGGCCCACCAGGCAGATGATGGATCCCTTCCCGTCCGGCTTTAGCTTTTTAACCGCAAGAAACTCCAGTATCCGCTTTTTTATATCCTCAAGCCCGTAATGATCCCGGTTGAGTATTTTCTCCGCCTTGGCGATATCGATGGCGTCAGGCGTCTTGCGGTTCCAGGGAAGGGATAAAACGATATCAATATAATTTCTGGTGACCGTATATTCGGACGATGAGCCGTCCATCAGCATGATTTTGCCGATCTCCTCATCCATCTTTTCCCGGATTTCTCCGGCAAGCTCCAGCGAATCCATCTTTTTCCGCAGATCTTTGATCTCACGCGTTCTCTCGTCATCCTCGATGCCCAGCTCTATCTTGATGGCCTTCAGCTGCTCTCTCAGAAAGAAATCCTTTTGCTGTTTGTCTATCTTTTCATTGATGGATCCCTGAATGCGCTTCTGCACCGACAGTACCTCAATCTCCTTATGGAGAAGCCGCACGACCTTCTGGAGCCTTTTTTTTATATTCAGGGTTTCCAGAACATCCTGGTACTCCCTTTTTTCGATATTGAGGATGGAGGTCACGAAGTCGGCTATTTTGCCCGGCTCATCGACGTTCAGCATGGTGAGCTTCATCTCTTCGGTGAACAGGGGATTGTTGTCCGACAGTATCCTCAGCTTGCTTAAGACTTCGCGGGTAAGCGCCTTGAGCTCCAGGCTCTTTCGATCGGTAAGGATATCATCGACATATTCGACATCGGCGAGAATGTACGGCTCCTCGGCGATTATCCTCCTGATCCGGAAGCGTCGCAAGCTGTTGATGAGGACATTCAATCCGCCGTCCGGGAGGTTGATGCGTTTCAAAATTTTTGCGGCAGTTCCATAAGCATAGAGGTCGAGGGCGGAAATTTCATCCTTATTGTCATCCTTGATCAGGACAAGGCCGATATTCCGGGAGTCACTCGCGACCCTGTCAATGACCTCGGCAAAACGGCCGTGGGATATTATAAGGGGAGTTATGATGCCCGGAAACATCGGCCGGTAACGTATCGGGATTATATACAGCTTTCCCGGGAGCGGCTGATCCATGGATGACAGATCGCTCTCCAACAACTCTGAATCAATGGAGAGATCACTCTTGTCTAAGAGTATATCATCAAAATCCGTCTCGCTTCTTGTTCTCTTATGGGTCATAAGGAAATCTTTAAAAACCTTTTATGGATGTTTCCTTT
>Ga0154758_109_pt3 | contig 20873 bp, 23 predicted proteins | sample Rifle2008BG16ft_FD_105766 | JGI IMG/M metagenome (GOLD analysis project Ga0154758, IMG submission 105766) | Spirochaetes bacterium RBG_16_49_21
GCGGAATATGTCGACGAACCCCCACTCCTTCACCCGTGCCAGGGCCTTGTGCTCGTCAGGATGAAACCCCACATGCCCCAGGAGCCGCTTGGGATTGTGCACGTCGATCGGCTCCGGCGCCACGTTGAAATCGCCGAGCCATATGAGCCGCTGATCCGGCCGGTACTGTTTTTGGAAATAGTCAAGGAGGCGGCCGAACCACCGGAGCTTGTACTGAAACCGGTCTGAGTCGGGCGAGGTGCCCTGGGGAACATAGGTATTGACGATCTCGATGCCCTTTATCCGCACCGAGATAATGCGCGAGCCCTCATCTGCGCCGCTGCCGTCGAATCCATACCGCACATCGTCTATGGCGAGGCTGCTCAATATGGCGACCCCGCTGTACGATTTCTCTCCCCTGAATACGGCCCGGTATTTTAAGGCGGCAAGCTCCGCAGCGGGGAACTCGCGATCCCCCACCTTGGTCTCCTGCAGGCAGAGAAGGTCCGGATGGTTTTTATCGAGCCACCTCTCGATGATATGCATCCGCGCCCTGATGGAATTGACGTTAAATGTTGCGATCTTCATGTCCGGTATTGCTCGCGGGATTCAGCCGAGTTTTCTCAGCTCTTTCCTTAATATTTTACCTACCGCGCTTTTAGGCAGCGCGTCCATAAACTGGATCGCTTTCGGCCTTTTAAACGTCGGCAGGTGCTCTGTGCAGAAATTCAAAAGCTCAGCTTCCGTGACCGACCCCGGGGTCTTGAGCGCGACAAAGGCCTTTACGCTCTCACCGTAAACAGGGTCCGGTATGCCGATGACGCCCGCTTCAAGGATATGGGGATGCATGTGAAGAACGTTCTCGATTTCCTTGGGGTAGATGTTCTCCCCTCCCCTGATGATCAGGTCCTTTTTTCTGTCGGTGATGTACAGGTAACCGTCTTCGTCGGTGTATCCTATATCGCCCGTGTGAAGCCAGCCGTTTCGAATTGCTTCCGCGGTCTCTTTCGGCTTGTTCCAGTAGCCCTTCATCACCCCCGGGCCTTTGATGACGATTTCTCCCGTCTGCCCGGCCGGAAGCTCCCGGTCGTTTTCGTCGAATATTTTTATGATGTTGCACTTCTGATAGCATTTGCCTATTGAGCCGTATTTTGGAGGCCGTGTCCCGGCTATGTTGCCGCAGTTGACGGTCGTCGCCTCGCTCAGTCCGTACCCTTCCCAGATGTCAATACCGTACCTCTCCTTCCAGTTTCGCGCCACTTCCAGCGGCATGGGCGCGGAGCCGCAGATGCAGGTCTTAAGAGAGCTCAAGTCGTATTTAGCCGCATTGGGATGGTTGAGGAGCTGGATATACATGGTAGGCACGCCGCGAAATTCCGTGACCTTGAACCGCTCGATGCACTTCATCGCCTCTTCGGCGTCCCAGCGGCTGAGGAGAGCCAGTTTCCCCCCGGTCAGGAACTCGAGATTCAAAGCGAACACGCCGTACCCGTGGAACAGGGGAAGGGTTATCAGGGACACGCGGTGCCTGTTGACGCCGAAAACCTCCGTTTCCGTGTCGACGGCTTTTCCTTTCACAACGCCCTGATCGCGCTCCCGTATTTTGCCTTTCGCGGTCACTCCCCATGAATCCAACAGTACCAGATCGTAATATCCGGTCACGTGGGTATACCAGTTGTAATGCGTGAGCATGACTCCCTTGGGGTTCCCCGTGGTCCCGGCGGTATAAATCATGACGGCCGTATCGTCGTTGTCCGTTTCCTCGGCGGACAGCTTATCGGATTCCATTTGAACGATTTTGTCGAAGGATACGGCGTCTTCCGGTATTTCTTTCCCGATCAGGATAACGCTCGCAAGCTGCGTCGCCTCCTTGCGGGCGACCCGTATGTTGTCGATGTAATCCGGGCTGCTGATCAGGGCGACCATGCCCGCATCAGAATAAAGATATGCGAGCTCGTGCACGCGCAATGAGGGATTTATCGGAACCAGAATCGCGCCGATTTTAAACACGGCGAAAAACGACTGCATGAGCTGGGGACAATTGAGCATCTGGACGCCCACGCGGTCTCCCTTCTTGACCCCCAGCTTTTTTAAGGCGTTGCCCAGCCTGTTGGCAATGCGGTTCATTCCAACGTTGGTGTACCACTCCCCTTCAAAGTTGACGAAATCGTACTCGCCGAACCTCTGTATGTTGTCTTCAGCCAGCCTTCCGATATTCATTGCCATCACTCCTGTCTTGAAAATTACACCCCGAATCGATTTTTTATACTTGCCTGTCCCTCCCAAAATGATGTTTCTTACTTCGCCACCAAATTCGGCAGATAGAGCGCTATCTGCGGGAAAATGATGACGATGGCCAGCGCGAGGCCCTGCAGGGCCACGAACGGCACGATGGAGCGGTAGATGTCGGTCATCGTCACCCCCTCCGGCGCGATCGCCTTCATGTAAAACAGGTTGAAGCCGAAGGGCGGTGTCAGGTATCCCATCTCCATGTTCATGATGAACAGGACGCCGAACCAGAGCGGATCAAATCCCAAGGATTTGATCACCGGAACGAATACCGGGGTGCAGATCATGATGATTCCCACCGGGTCAAGGATGCATCCAAGGATGAAAAAAATGATCTGCATGGTGATAAGAATGGCCCATTTTCCTCCGGGAATCGACAGCATGATATGCTCCATCAGCTCATGCGCACCGATGCCGGTGTAGAGTGCAGTGAAACTGTACGCGCCGATCAGGATCCAGATGATCATGGCGCTGAGCGCCGCCGTTCGAATACAGGTCTCCTTGATCAGGGTCCAGTTCAGCTTTCGGTACACTGCGGCTGAAATGATCGACCCGAGGCTTCCCAGGGCAGCGGCCTCGGTTGCCGTGCAGATACCCGCGTAAATCGATCCCAGTACCATGATGATGATCATTCCCGGCAGGGCAATCGATCTAAGAGACAGCATCTTCTCCTGCCAGGACGCCCTCTCCTCCTTTGGGAGGGTGGGTGCGAGTTTAGGTTGTAGAAAGCTGCGTAAGCCTATGTACACGATGAACAGGGAGGCGAGGAAAATTCCGGGCAATATGCCTCCCGCGAACAGCCCGCCAATGGACTCGCCGGTCAGGGTCGCATAAAGGATCATGGGAACGCTGGGGGGGATCAATATCCCGAGCGCACCCCCGCCCGATATGCAGCCCAAGGCTATCGTCTTGTCGTACCCGCGCTTGAGCATCTGCGGAAGGGCGATGACCCCCATGGACACGGTTGCCGCGCCGCTGATGCCGGACATGGCCGCGAATATGGCGCAGATGATCACCGTGCCTATGGCAAGCCCGCCGGGAACCGGTCCCATCCACCGGTGCATCATGGTGTACAGGTCATCCGCGACCCCGGAGCGTTCCAGGATCATGGCCATGAAGATGAAAAGGGGTATGGCGAGCAGGGTGAATTTGCCCATGGCGTTCCAGGCCTGGGACACGACCAGGTAAAGGCCCTTATCCCCCCAGAGGAGAAAACAGCCTACAGTCCCCACGCCTCCCAGTACATACGCCAGGGGAAGGCCCAATGCAAGCAATATGATAAGGGTTCCGAAAAGGATCAGAGTAATGAGTTCGATGCTCATAACGTCTCCTCCTTTCCGGTAATTGCCGTTTTGATATCAAGGATGTATTTGGCCAGCCCTTGAAGAAGCAGAAGGAGGGCGCCCAGAGGGATCATCATTTTGATCGGATAGATCGGCGGGTTAAAAACCGTTGCGCCGCTTTCCCGGAATAAGAAGGATTCCCACGCCAATTCCCATCCTTTTACGAGGATCGTTCCGCTGAACGCGAAAAAGAAGAGCCAGGTGAAAAGATTTATAATCGCCCTGGTCCGGGGCTTGAAACGGTTGTAAAGAAGATCCACGTTCACATGCCCGCCGCGCTGCTGGAGAAACCCGCCGGTAAGGATTATGAAGACCCCGTAGATCATTTGAGAAACTTCAAAGGCCCATATGGTCGGGTTGTTGAAGAAGTACCGGAGAACTATCTCGTAAAGGATCACGATTATGAGAGGTATGATCAAAAAGCTGATCGCCTTACCCAGCAGTTCATTCATCCGGTCGATAGCTTTCAAAAACATTTTCATTAATGACCTCGCTTGCAAAAAAGTTGTAAAATGCCTCTTTCAAGATCGGATCAATCGATGTATTTGATTTTCTTCAGATAGGCCTTCAGCATAGCGATCGCTTTTGCCGAATCAGCGTCCTTGGCCGCCACCTTTTCCCACTGTTTCATTGCAATCGCCTTTAATTTTTTCCGGTCTGCCGGATTCAGCGCAGTCACCTTAACCTTATAATCCTTGATCATTTTATTCAGGGCCACACGCTCATCATTTACGTATTCCATCGTACGTTGATATACCCGCTCTTTTAGGGCCTTGTCGAGTATCGTCTGGATATTCTTGGGCAGGGCTTCAAAAGCGTCTTTATTGATTATGATCACGTCCGTACCGGACATGGCCAGATCCGGCTGGACATAGTACTTGGCCACCTCGCAGAGCTTCATGGTCAGCGCCCCGCCGGCCGCACCCCAGTGCGCCCCGTCGATGACGCCGGTCTGCAGGGCCAGGTAAAGTTCCGAGCCCGGAATCAGGCTTGTACTGGCTCCAAGCTCTTTCAGCATTTCGGCGATAGCGCCCGAGGAACGCACCTTGTATCCTTTGAAGTCATCCAGCTTATTGATTGGCTTTTTCCCGATCATGGCAGTTGGATAGATCTTCTCCGTGTAATAGAGGATGTCGTGCTTGAGATGGGCGTCTTTCAGCATCTGCTCGAACCCGAGCTTGAAATGAAAATATAAGCCGGCCTTCGCGTCCGGAAAAGTCATCGGGCAGTTGGCCGCCACGGCAGTGATAGGGACAATGCTCATCCAGTAGATCGGGGCGGCGGTTCCGCCTTCGATCGTGCCCTTGCGGCACGCGCCGAATATGTCATCTGCCGGCACCAGGGCGCCCGCAGGATGGAGCGTAATCAGGAGCTGCCCGTTGGTCATCTTTGACAATTTTTGCTCGAAGTAATCCTTGAGCGGCTTGAATGACGCGCTGCCTGCAGGCCAGTGGGATTGGAACTTCCACTTATATACCTTTTTCTCAGCGGGCTGTTCGGCCGTTGTTGCGGCGCCCATGGCAAGAGCAACCAGTATCCCGATCAGAGCGACATAAAATAATCTTTTTTTCATTTTAAACCCCCATTATTTTGAAATTTGAGTTTTGGAAAATACGGAGTACGCCAAGAGCGGGAAGACAAAACCATCTCTCTTACCATAAATTCAAATGGTATCGTCAAGCCGCTGCACTCCACTGACCTTTGATATTTAATGAGACGAGACGATGTTCCTTGATTGGTTTATTATCAAAAAAACGATCGTTCATGTCAAGGAGAAAATGAAGGTACGCCCTATGAAGGCGGGGTTGCGCAACCCCGCCTTCATAGGGCGCTTATTTTGCTTGAAAAAATAAAACTCAAGGCCGATAATAGCAGTAACCTGATAATCGAGAGGTGTGATATGATAACCAGTTCAGTGCCGCGGGAAGCCGTTATGATATATAACAGCGCGCTGGAGCAGTCGAACAAGGGCGATCTGGATGCGGCACTGAAGGAATATCGCCGCGCCATAAGCGTGCATCCTGAATTCGTAGCGGCATACAACAATATCGGCGAGATATACGCCCGCAGAGGGGAGAGCGAGAAGGCTATCTCCTCCTACCTCGAGGCCCTGAAGATTAACAAGCATTACCGGGTGCTGTTAAACCTTGGCGTGGAGCATTTCAACAGAAACAACTACGCCCAGGCGCTCGAGTACTTCACCGAATCACTCTCCCGTGAGCCCCTTTTTATTGAAGGAAATTATTATGCCGGACTCGTTTACTATAATCAGGACAGCCATAAAAAAGCTGAAAAATATTTCCTCAAGGTTCTTGAAGCAGACACCATGCACCTGAAGGCCAACTATCTGCTCTCCCATATCTATTATGAGCGGAAGGAGTACCGGAAGGCCCTAGAATGCCTTGACAGGATCAAAGACACGGCAGAGGACAAATCATTCATAAACCGGTATTACGGCTTCTGCTGCTTTTACCTCGGCAGGTATGATGACGCGGTCAAACACCTCACCGCCGCTCTTGAATGCAGGCCGGAATACGCGGGACTGAAAAAGTATCTTAAGAAACTGACCTACGAAAACAAGATGAAAGAGATCGGCAACCTTGAAGAGGCGATCAGGGAGCTTGAACATGACATAGCGATACGGGAGCCGGGGGTCATCGACCTTACCAAGCTCAGCATGCTCTATATCTTCAAGGGTGAATATAATAAGGCTGAAAATCTGATCCAATCCTACAAGAAGAAGCTTGCCTCATAAAATATAACTAGGAGCGTGTCATTATGACGTTGAACAGTATTATAATCCTCGCTGCCATAGGGCTTGTGGCAGGATGGCTCGCGGGCCTCATCTGGAAGGGACGCGGCTTCGGGGTACTGGGGAACCTGGCCGTCGGCGTGATCGGATCATTCCTGGGAAGCTACGTATTCAGGCTGATCGGGCTTCCGGTGAGCAGCATAATCGGGTCGATTATAGCGGCAGTGGCCGGAGCGCTCATCCTCCTTGTCGTCGTCAATCTTATAAGAAGGTGATTTGATTCAGAAGGCGGGGTTACGCAACCCCGCCTCCAATGCTTAACCCCGCCTTCTGATTTTTTAAGAGGTGTGAAGGATGACGGTAAATATTTTCTATGTGGTATTGGGCATAACCGCGGGGATATTAAGCGGGCTGATCGGAATCGGCGGCGGGATTATCATCGTCCCCGCCCTTGTCTTCATCTTCGGATTCTCCCAGCACCAGGCCCAGGGAACGACCCTGGCGCTGATGGTTCCGCCGATCGGGATCCTGGCGGCCTGGACCTACTACGAGCAGGGATATGTCGACCTGAGGGTCGCCGCGCTCATATGCGCCGGTTTTCTGGCTGGCGGCTATTTAGGCGCAAAGCTGGCCACGCATGTCTCAAATACGGTTCTGGAGAGAATCTTCGGGATCGCGCTCCTCGTCATATCATTGAAAATGATATTTGCGAAATAAAAGAGGGCTCATACCTCGGTGATTTCTTGTATCCTTTTTCGCAGGCTTTCCTGGGAATCAGTGGGTCTGAATACTTGAAGGGGAATGAGCTTGCGCATGTTGCCCGAAACCTTGATCTTACGGCCGACCCACCCCTTCATACCGACGGACCAGTCTCCCTGGACCAGAATTTTAAGGGCGTATTCGTCGGGCATGGACATTTCCACATCCGCGCCACGAACATGGCCTTTCAGGATAACGCCGCCGTTGATGCACATGGTCACCTGTTCGGTGCCGTGCGCGACAGTCAGGTTGACCACGACATCCTTCATTGCCTTGGAAATATCCAGCGCGGCCGCTCCCTTCGTAAGCTCTTCGACTTTATCAAACCATTCGTCTGATAAGAATTTTGGCATGATATTTTCCTTTATAATATTCTTCCAATTTCAGAGCCTTCCCTGATCGCGTCAAGAACGTGCCGCGGCTCCCGTGCATCGCCGATGACGTGCACCTCCACGCCGCTCACAACGCCGGAAAGCTCATCTACCGGCTCTGACCCCATGGCAAGGATTACGTAGTCCATTCCGCTCAAGTGCTCCTCCCTGCCTCCTCTCTCTATTATCGCACCATCCGCAGTGATTTCCCTCACCAGAGCAGACGTAATGATCCGCACCTCCTTACGGCGAAGCTCTTTAAACAGGAGCTCGCGTCCCTCGCTGAACATATCCATTCCGGCATTTTCCTTCATCTCCACAACGGTCACCTCGGTCCTGCCCATGGTGATATTGTCTCCGGTATTGGCACAAAACGCGGCAAGCTCGCATCCCACCATGCCGCCGCCGATAATGAGCACCTTACCCGGTCCGATATCGGCCTCGCCGGAAAGGATTTGACGGGCGGTGAACACGTTCCCGCCGCATGCTCCTGAAAAACCTGGCACGCGGGGCCTGCCTCCCGTAGCCACGACCAGCGCCTCAGGCTTTTCGCGGGCCACGAGATGGGGGGTAACCTCTGCGCCGAAGATAGTCCGTGCCCCTGCTTTTTCAGCCTGCCGGTGAAGATATTGTATTACCTTGCATAATTCCTGCTTTGAAGGAGGCACCGCAGCGAGGTTAAACTGACCTCCCGGCTTTGTATCCTTCTCATAGAGTACGACCTCATGACCCCGGAGAGCTGCGACGCGGGCAGCCTCAAGGCCTGCCGGCCCCGCGCCCGCAACCATAACCTTCTTCGTGCGGCCGGCCGGATGCATGGCCATCTCCCGCTCGCGGCCGACGGCCGGATTTACGATACAGGTCATATCCATGCCGAACTCCCGGGCACGGACGCACCCGAGGCCGCAGCCGATGCAGGGCGCGATGTCCTCCCACAAGCCTTCCCGCGCCTTCATCGGCCACTCCGGATCAGCCAAAAGCGCCCTGCCCAGCACCACCATATCCGCATCACCGCGCCGGATGACTTCCTCGGCCATACCCGGATCGACAATCCTCCCCACCACCATGACCGGGACCTGCACACATTTCTTTATCTCAGCCGCGCTTTTCGCATTGATACAGTACGGCGTGCCGGTCGGCGGGATCACCTGCCACGACAGGTCAGGATATACGCCGCTCGACACATGGAAGCCGCCTACGCCCGCGCCGGCGAAAATCCGGGCTATATATTCCGTCTCGCCCAGGTCCCTGCCCCCGGGGACCTGCTCTTCAGCGGATATCCGCATGGTCACGGGGAAATCATCCCCCGCGTTCTTCCTGACGGCGCGGATGACCTCAAGAGGAAACCTGAGCCGGCCGGCAAGAGTGCCGCCGTACGCATCCGTGCGCCTGTTCCGGAGAGCGGACAAGAACGATCCCGCGAGCATATAGCTGTGAGCTGCGTGAAGCTCCATGCCGTCAAACCCCGCCTCCCGGGCGCGCCGTGCAGCAGCTCCGAACTGCTCGACGACCGCCGTAATCTCATCCAGGCGAAGCTCTCGCGATTTCATCCTCGTGAGGTTGTTCACGATTCCGGGCGAGGGGCCTATCGCCGGCGTGCCATGAAACAAAGGAGCGAGCGATTCAGGCCCCGGATGGGCTATCTGCGGGATGATGCGGCAGCCGTGCGCGTGCACGGCATCGGTGAGCCTTTTAAGCCCCGGTATGAAGGAATCGTCCCCTATGCCGACCGTGCGGGGTATGTAGGGAGAAGCGCCGTCTATGGTGCAGATCTCCATGATGATGAGGCCTGCGCCGCCCCTGGCCCTGGCTTCATAGTAATCGATGAGCCGGTCTGAGACCGTGCCGTCCCCTTCCGCGAAATCCGAGGCCATGGGCGCCATTGCTATCCGGTTTTTTATGTGCATCGTGCCGATTTGAATCGGGCGAAAGAGATGATCTAATTCTTTCAATTTCAATCCTCGTTCAAAGCTATCTTGCATTCTATTTGAAACAAATAATACCTGTCAATATAATTAACCACTATATGATCTCGTTGAACGGGCCTCTTTTTTATCCTTCCTTAATTCCGGATTGCTTCATTTTATGCTTGATTCGCCAGAGTAAATACCTTTCAACTTACTGGAATAACCAGTTTTATCATGGCGTACCCAAGTCGCAGAGTTCATTTATTAAAAAATTATACCTTAAAAAGAGAACGCAATGAAAATATCTGAAGCCATCCAAATACTCAACGCCGAAGTCCATAATGCGGAAAAGGAGCAGCTGGACGCCGAAATAAAAACAGCCAGAGCAAGCGATCTCATGAGCGAAATACTGGCAAGCACCGAGGTTCCGGACATGCTTCTCACCGGGCTAACCAATGCACAGGTAATAAGGCTGGCCTCAATATTCGGGATAAAAGCCATCACCATTGTTCGCGGTAAAGAAGTCGATCCCAAAATCTTTTTACTCGCTAAAGAAGAGAAAATTGTCATAATGACTACAAAATACAGTCTCTTTACCTCTTGTGGAAAATTATATGAAAAAGGAATAAATGGCGAAATTATAAATGCTCCGAAGCCCCGGTAGGGGGTATTCGCGCGCTGCAATAAAGTAATTGACATCACCAAATATTTCGGATACATGATAGGTTTAATGGGCAGGGAGCGGGGAATGTTTTTCGGATATGCTTTCGATCCTCTACGAAATTACCGGATCCGGAAAGGTATCTCTTCATCCCTGCGATAAAGGAATAAAGGAATTAAGGTGGCCGCCATGCAGCATCTACTATCGGATAAGTTAGTCAAGCTGATTGAGAGTAACGCCGACACCATCGTGAAGAGATGGCTTGATCGATTGCTCTCCGATCTGACAACATCGACCTTTTCAAAACATCATCTTGATTACATTACCAACAAGGCAAATCAGCTCCTGAAAAATCTCGGGCAATGGATCAGCTATGATACTACGGTGGAGGACATAAAAAAGCGGTATACCGAGGAGGGGGTTGATCTTTTCAAAATGGGCATCCCCCTGTGCGAAGTGCTGAGGTCAATGTTCGTTCTGCGAAGGATTATGTGGCTTTTTGTCGTTAATGAAAGCTTAACCGACAGTGCTCTGGAACTGCAGCAGCTGAAAGAATTAAGCGATCGGGTGATTCTCTTTTACGACAGGGCCCAGTATTATTTTACCAAGTCATACATAGATGCCATGGAGAATAAGATGCAGAAATTATGGAAACTTTCCAAGGATGACACGGAACACATATTTTTCAAGGAAACCTTTTATAATAAATAACTCCGGAAGTTCAAGGGAGAACTCTTTTACAGATTCGGCAGCTTCCCGATAACATTGTGAAAGAGATTCAGTACCAACTGGGGATAGACGCCCAGAATAATTGATACGGCCGCCACGAGGAGGAGAGGGATTCGCATTGAAAGGGGCGGATCCTTAATTTTTTCGTTCTCAAGGGCGGGATTTATGGGACCAAAAAATATTATTTTAACCGACCGGAACGTGTAGGCAACGGTTAAAATAATTGCCAATGCGCCCAGGATGGCAATGATTAATCCAAGGGGCATCGCTTTGATACCGCTTCTGAATATCCCGCTAAACATGACCCACTCGGCCGGGAAGCTGCTCATGGGCGGGAAGCCGGACAGCATCAGCGCCCCCATTATCCAGAGGGCCGTGGTGACGGGCATTTTTTGAGCAAGCCCGCCCAACTGCCTCATGTCCCTGACGCCGGTTACGTAGACCAGGACGCCGGCGGTTGAAAAGAGGATCGTCTTCCCCATGATATGGCCCAGGAAGAAGAACATTCCCCCCTCGACACTGAACAGGGTGAGGGCCGATATCCCCAGGAGCGAATAGGCAAGCTGGCTGATGGTCGAGCAGGCGGCGAATCTCTTCACGTCGGTCTGGGCAAGGGTAAGGAATGATCCATATACCATTGTTATGAGAGCAAAAATCATCAATGGAATTGAAAAAACTCTGAAGTCTTCGGTCAGAGGAAAAACAAGCACGCGTACCATTACATAGGCTGCTATGTTGGCGTAAACCGCCAGGAGACCCGCAATGCAGGTGGGATGCTCGGCATGAACCCAGGGCATCCAGACCTGAAAAGGTACCACCGCCATTTTTGTCAGGATGGCGACGAGAATCAGTAATATGGCCCAGAAGGCCATGGGATGCGCGGCCAGGGTTGATATCTTCGAAATGTCAAAGCTGCCGGTGTGATAATAAATAATGAGGACTCCGGCAAGAAAGAATCCGGCGCCCACAATGGCCCACATCAAGCAGAGAAGGGCAACCCTGACGCGGTCGATATATCCGAAAAAAGCCATGATGAAATAGAGCGGGATAGGGAGAATCTCAAGAAAAAAATACATGGCAATAAGATTTTTGACGAAACACACACCCATAAATCCCAGGGGAAATCCAAGGAAGAGACTGAAGAATCTCGTGTAATGGTTGAGAAAGGTGCGCTCATCCACATGACCGTATATGGCCTCAATTCTGTGTTCCACATAGTGAATGGAATAAAAGGCCAGGGCCGTGCACAGCATGTTGATGATAAGGGCGACGGGAAGGCTCAGGCCGTCACCGAGGAGGTCAAAGGTAATTTCCGTACCCGCAAAGGGATATTCTTCGGTAATTGCCGCGCCGTTATATACCGCGAAACAAGCGTATGCAAGGAGAGCGGTGGTATAGAGAAGACTGAACCCTGCTATCCATCCGGCTTTTTTGCCCAGCCTGTGCCTGGTTAATAGAATAAACAGCGAAGCCAGCGCCGGTATAACTATTGTTTGTAATAGGAGATAACTCATCATTGCATCCACCAGATTTTATAAGAATGTAAAGAATATAACAGCTATCAGACCGATGAATATGATAAGGATATATGCTAAATTATATAACAGATCATCAGTTTCTGTTCGAAGTCGAATCAGTATATTATAGCTCCTTCTGGTTATGATATCGGGGAGCTTGTGATGGATGACGGTATCCCATCCGTCTTCAAGGGTATGAGCTACTATATCGGCCAGTTTTTCCGTCCCCCTTACGAATGCGGTATAATAAAAACCGTCGATAAACCATCTCCTCCAGAAGAATTGATGAATAATCTGCAAGAAGGAGCTCTTTTTTAAGATTTCGGAAGGGTCGCCTTTTTTGAGTATGTACAGGATAAAGGCCGGGATTGCGCCCATGAGAACTGCCGATAACGATAGAACGGTCACCAGCAGACGGTAGTCGGCCGGATGCGCCGCGCCTTCCGATATCGGCAGATTAATTGATCCGATAAGATTTGAGCGGAAAGCCGACGCTATGAGGTGTTCTATGCGCGGGCCGATGATGCCGAAGACGATAATGATAACCGACAGTACCCCGCAGGCGCCCCACATCGTTTTATAGGCCTCATGAATATGCCCCTCTTTCTCTTGAACGTGTTTAACCTGTTCGCTCTCGGGACCGTAGAATACCATGCCGATGAACCGGGTCGTGTAAAAGGAGGTAAGCATCACCGTTATAACAGCAATGGTGAATATCGGGATTGAATGAGCTTCCAGTGTTGACAGGATGATCGCATCCTTGCTCCAGAAACCGGGCAGGGGCGGTATCCCCATAAGGCATAAGGCCGCGATGGTCATGAATATCCAGGTGAGCTTCATGTATTTTCTCATTGCCCCCATCTGATTCATGTATATGGAGTGCGCGGCGTGGATTACTGAGCCGGCGCAAAGGAAAAGGCAGGCCTTGAACACGGCGTGACTGACCAGATGGAATATTCCCGACGTAGTGCCGCTCACCAGGAGGGATTGGCTGAATCCTGACATGCCGAGGCCGATCCACATGTACCCGATCTGGCTCACCGTGGAAAAGGCAAGGGCCTTTTTCAGTTCCAGCGCCACCGCCCCCTGAGTTGCGGCTACAAAGGCTGTAATTGCGCCCACCCAGGCCGTAATAATGAAAAACGCCGCAGCCTCGCCGGATCCGCTCACCCAGTATCCATAGTAGAATAGGGGAATCAGCCGTGCCACAAGATATACCCCGCTCTTGACCATGGTGGCGGCGTGAATGAGCGCCGAAACCGGCCCCGGGCCGGCCATGGCTTCCGGGAGCCATTCATGAAGCGGAAACTGCGCCGACTTCCCGATGGGTCCGGCCAGCAGAAGGATGCTGACCAGCACGATGATCCCCGGCGTCTTGGCCATTTCGGGAATCCACTGGGACGATGTTTGGTAAAGCTGCATAAGGTTAAGAGTTCCGGAATAGTAAAATACGATCAGAAATCCCCCCAGCATAATTAGATCTCCCGCGCTCGTTACTATAAGGGCCTTTAATCCGCAGTGCGTCGGCGTGACGAACTTTGTGGGGGGCGGCCCGCCGATCCAGTACTTTTCTTCATCCCGGTAGTAATGTCCGATAAGACCGTAGCTGCATAATCCCACCAGCTTCCATCCAACGAAAAGGAAGAGGAGGTTGTTGCTCAGAACAAGCAGAAGCATACTGCCGATGAACAGGTTAACCAGTATCCAGAATCTGGTTATGCCCGGATCGCCCTTCATGTAGCCAAGGCTGTAGACGGTGATGAGAAAGCTGATGACCGCCACCACGTTGGCCAGGATTATGCTCAGGGGATCCACCAATACCCCGAATTCAATAACGAAAGGACTGCTCAGCCAGATGTATGAGCTTTCCATCGGAAGGGATTCAGGATTAAAGAGATACGGCATAAGCATCAGGCTTGACAGGGCGGACAGGCAGGGGAAAAATACCGCGCCGGCATTTCTTATTCTAGGATTTATTTTCGCCAAAAAGGGGATACATAAAACACCGATGAAAGGGAACAGTATGCACAGCCAGGCAAATTTCAATTTGAATTCCTCCTTACAAAGGGTGAAAACTCAAAATATATTCCCTCATTAAAGGCCAGGAGGGATCGCGTACTTTATCACCGAGGATATAATCTCGCTGTTGAAAATTCCGCACAGGAGTATTCCCAGTGCGGCAATCTGAATGGGAATGAGCATGGTTAAGGGAACCTCGTCCATGGGCACCTTTTCGTATGGATCTTCCCGTGAATAATCGGACATCTGTTTCTCAAATGCGGCCGTCTGTATGACCCTGAAAAAATAGACCACGTTCAGGATGCTGCTGAACAGCAAAACTCCCACGAAAGTCCATTGATCTGCTTCAATTGATCCCAATATAAGGTAGAGCTTGCTGAAGAAACCGCAGGTTGGCGGGATGCCGATGAGGGAGAATGCACCGATGGTAAATGCCGTCATGGTGAAGGGCATTTTCCGGAATAGATTTTTAAAATCGGCGATGTTGCATCCTCCCAGTTTATATACAATTCCGCCTGCCGCAAGGAATACGCATCCTTTGGTAAATGCTTCGTTTACAATATGGAGAACAGCTCCGGTGAGGCCGTAGCTGTTGGCCAGCCCGATGCCCAGGGCAATGTAACCGATCTGGGCCACCACGGAATAGGAGAGCATTTTTTTCAGGTTGTTTTGCGCGATTGCGAATATTGATCCGGCAATGATCCCTGCTGCGCCGATCCAGCTGATGAAGCTGTTTAAAGATATTACGTCGATTATGTAGTGGGGTTTGAAAACAGTAAAGGACACCCTGATCATCAGGTAGGCCGCCACCTTGGTCATCAGGGGTGCCACCAGGGCGCTCACCGCTGATGGGGCATGGGTATAGGCGTTGGGCGCCCATGCATGCACGGGGAACATGGCCATTTTTATCGCAATACCGGCGAACATGAAGACCAGGGCCGTGAGAATAACGTTAGAGTTATAGAGTTCCGGCAATAGCCGCGCCACATCGGCGATATTCAATGATCCCGTTACCGAATAGATGTATCCAACGCTTAAGAGATAAAATGACGCGCCGATGGTTCCTATGACCACGTATCGAAAACTGGCATAGGGAGCCCGCTCGTCACCGATGGCAATTAATGCGTAACCGGCAAGGGAGGCTATTTCCAGGAACACGTAGATATTGAACAAATCACCGGATACAACCATTCCCAGAAATCCCGTTACCTGCAGGAGAAAAATGGTGTAGAAGTGGACAATTTTATCCGGTTTTTCCCGCTGGATGCTCTTCTTAGAGTAAACCGCCACAATGAGCGAAATCACGGTAATAATGACGAGCATGAGGGCGTTGAGATGATCAATGGCGTATTCTATGCCCCAGGGGGGATCCCAGTTCCCCAGTTTATAGGATATGATACCTCTCAGAAGAACGGTTCTGAGAATGATGAATGAAGAGAGTGCGGAAAGGGTAAGGGACAACAGTACCCAGGGATAGCAGAGGTTTTTCCGTATCCATCCGATAAGCGGGGTCATTAATGCGAACATCAACGGAATAATAATGATAAGAATAGGGGCTTGATCTGTCATTGCATCCTCTTTAAAATTTCGTCTTCTTCCAAGGTGCCGTATTTCCGGTATATGAGAATCAATATCGCCAGGGCGACGCCCAGCGTCGCCACCATAACGACAATTGCCGTCAGCATGAGAACATGGGGGACGGGATTGATATATGCGGATGGGTCAACGGGAAAATTCTCCAGGCCGTGGGCCTGTTTCATAATCGGCAGGGTTCCCCCTCTTTTTGAGGCCAGCGAGATGAAAAAGAGAATGATGGAGGTCTGAAATATATTCATGCCGATTACCTTTTTCACCAGATTCCTCTTGGTTATCATGGCGTAGAGGCCTATCATCATTAAAATGACGTAAATCCAGAAATTGTATCGTTCTATGATAAAATCAATCATTCCTGTTTTTCCTTATGCTGTTTCGTAATAATAAAATACATGCCATACCGGCGGTGAAGATCACCGTCGTTTCTCCCAGGGTATCATAGCCCCGGTAATCGGCCAGAATCGAGGTGACCATATTGGGGGTTGCTGTTTCTTCCACCGTCTTTTGAATATATCGAGGGGAGACGTGTTTGCTGGCCGGAGAATCAGGGTCGCCCCACCTCGGCATGTCCAGTGTGCCGTAGATGAGAAATCCGCCTATGCATAGTACCAGAATTAAGTTTACAATCTTCAATCCTTTGACCTCCGTGTTGTTTTGATTATTGCGGCAATAAAGAGGATTGTCCCGATACCGGCGCTTACCGACGCTTCGGTAAAGGCCACATCCACGGCGCCCATTTCTGTCCAGAGAAGGCACATGAAAAAACTATAGGCCCCCAGAATCATCACGGCACTCAGAAGATCCTTAACGGTTATGGCAGTGACGGCGCAGATCACCACGAAAATGAGGATGATAAGATCAAAGAGAATGATCATTTGCGGCTGTCCTCCTTTTTCCACGGCTGAAGGCCGTATCTCATTCCCGCTTTGGAAATGGCGTGCGTTGCCGTGGGCTGAGCGAGAAACATAAATACGGCGATGAGAAGAATCTTGAAACCGGTCAGGGAAAGGCCTTCATAAATGCCGATGCCGATAAGGGAGAAGAGAACCGCCAGGGTGTCTCCTTTGCCGGTCGCGTGCAGGCGGGTGAAGAAATCAGGGAATCTCAGAAGGCCGATGGTGGATGTCGTAAAAAAGAAAAGGCCGCCTACCGTAAAGAGTATAATGAATAGTGCGGCTATGATGGACGCGGTATTCATAATTTTTCCCCTCCGATTTCAAGATACTTTGCTGCGGCCAGGGTGCCGATAAAATTCAGGAGAGCGTAGACCATGCTGATGTCCACAAACATGTCAATCCTGTTATAGATGATTCCCATTATTAAGATAATGATCAATGTCTTCGTCCCGATGGCTGAAATGGCTGCAATTCTGTTGAATACTCCGGGCCCAAATACAACCCGGTATAGAACGAAAAATACCAGAACGCACAATCCGATGCCGATAACCAGAAAAAAGGTATTCATTGATAAACTCCATCATATATATTAGCCCCCCTCCGGGGGTTGGGGGGCTTATTAGGCAGCCCCAAAATATTGACTATTATATCAGTTTTGCAACAAGTCTCTTAGTGTTCTTTATCATATTTCGAATGATCTTCAGCAGTCGAGATGCTGGTAAAAATTGAAATCATGACGGCCATGACGGTAATGCTGACTCCGATCTCCACACCCAAAATACCCATTGCCCGCGCCGCAGCAGGAGGAATATTCAGTATCACCGATAATTTGCCGTAATCGAGAAAATTTCCAAAGAGCAGAAGGCATAAGACTCCAATACCAGCATAGATAAAAACCCCCATGCTGCTGAATAGTGCGATAGCCTTTTCCGGTATCTTTTTTTTTGTTTCAACCAGGCCGTGAGTTATAAGAAGCAATACTATGCTGGCCCCCAGGATAACGCCCCCCTGAAATCCTCCCCCCGGACTGTAGTGACCGTGCATGATGACGTACAGCGCATATATCTGAATAAAGGGGACGAGAATCCGTGCTACCGTTCGTATTATAATATCGTCGGTCTTGCGTATCATTGTTTTATCCCTGTCCTATAGATAGAATAGTTCATAATTACTTAAATGCCCTTCCTCAATACACCGAAGATCGGCGCTACGTCCAGCACATCCTGTACATAAATATGGTCCGCTTCCATGAATATATGGGCCACCCTGTCTTCCATTTCACCGGTGTTGAGATCATCGGCGACCTTTTTAGCCAGGGCGTGAACGTAAAATTCCCCGTCCTTAATGTCTATGGTGATTGTTCCGGGCGTGAGGGTAATGGAGTTGGCTAATACGACCCAGGATATATCGCTTTCCAGTTTTGTCTTAAACCGTATAATCTGCGGACTGATGGGCATTTTCGGCGACAGCACCAGATAGGCGACATAGAAATTTGATACGAAAATTTGATAGATGAGCCAGGGCAGATACCGGATAAACCGAATTATCGTCAATTTGATGTCGCCCACCCGTACGTTGGCGAAGAGGAGATCATGCGTCAGGATTGAGATAATGAGCGAACAAATAACGCCCAGGGTGAGATGAAAAAGGTCGAATATACCGGATAAGACGGTCCAAAAACCGAAGAGGATGACAAAGGTTGCCACGGTATTTTGCAGAATGGCTCTTCTGCTCTGCGCTCCCTTGAATATGTTCACGAGCTTTTTCTCTTCGATTGTCCTCGTCTCGGAGGTTACTCGGACCGCGCTGTTCATGATGTCTACTGCTTGATTTTTGGCATCCTCTAAAACCCGGAAGGATGAATCCATAGCCTCAATTAAAAGCGTTACTTCCATAGGGTGCTCCCGTTTAAGACGGACGTATTTTCATCCGTCTGATTAATAATTCTTTGAGCGATTCAAAATGAATGAATAACTTTATTCATCAATATATGGAATCTGAGATAACCAGGCTGTTTTCACCTTCGGGAATCCATGAAATTAACACATTGTTACGGTTATAGATCACGCATAGTTTAATTATGGTATAACAAAGACCGGAACGCGCGCGTTTTCCGCAACTTTGCACGTTGAGCTTCCGGTGAATATTCTCTTAATTGGATTCTTTTTGCTCCGTCCTCCTACAAATATCATCGTTCCTTTATAGTCCTTCGCTGCGGTAAGTATTTCCACAGGCGTATTTCCCGCATAGACATGCGCTTCAGCATCGATCTCCGCATCAAGACATTTCTTTCTTGTGCGTGCCATTTTTTCCTTTAATTCCCGCATGTCCTTAACGGTGAGCTTTCTGTTTATGACATTTACAATTTCCAGTTCTCCCAGAATTTTATTGAAACTCAGAAGTAATTGCAGGGCCTTTTCGGATGCGGCGGACCAATCGGTTGCAAATATGACATGGGAGAATAATTCCCTGTCGCCGGGCCCGCTCGGTTCTTCTCTTTCTTGAATGATAAACAACAGCGGAAAGGCGGACGAGTTTATCAATTTCCGCATCAATGATTTCCCCGATGTCCATTGTATATTTCTGTCGAGATTGACGGCAATTAGGGATACGCTTTCATCCCGGGCGACGCGCAATATCGTTGCCGCGGAAAATTTTTTCACTTCCACGGCCTTTGCTTTTACGTGCAGGTCATGTAAAGCGTCCGCCCACCGGCCCATGGGTACGGTATGAATGAGTGTCACTTCCTCAAGGCCGATTTTCTTGATGGATGCTATTTTATCCGGCAGGGGAATCGAATCATCTTGATATTGTATATTGGTGGCTAAAAGTATCTTTTTAATTCCGGTCATATACTATTCCCATTGCCAGTAATTTTTATTCATCAGGGGGAACAAAGAGAGTCGGGTATATCGATTTTTCCGCAAGCTGTCGCGGAACGTTTCCCAGGAACTTTTCCTTCAATGATTCCCTGCCGCTGGTGCCCGCGACGATCATCGTGGCCTGCCGTTCATGTGCGGCCTTCTCAATCTGCTCCGCCGTATTGCCGATATAAAGATGCTCTTCAGCTTTTATGCCCTCGGCTCTCAGAATAGCGCACATCTCTTCCATTTTTTGTCTGCTTTCCTTCCGTATTTTCTGCACATCCATGGCTGAATCCCCTTTAACGCTCTTCTCCGACGCAACATGGACGACCTGCACTTCCTTTACAACGTTTTTCAGTCCGGCAATAAACTTCACGGCCTTTTTACTGGCCGGTGACCAGTCAACCGCCAGAAGCGGTTTTTCGAAAGGGTGCTCGTTTATTTTCCCGGAATCCAGCATATATTTATGCACCATCACCGGTTTTGAAGTACTGCGAATGATCTCCATTATCTGCGATCCCGCGTAGAGCTCCTGTACCCTGCCCTGTTTATGATACCCGGTTACGATAAGGTCGACCCCTTCGTCTTCGGCTATGTCTATGGTTTTGGGGATAAATTTGCCCACGACGATATGGGCGCCCGCTTCCATGCCCTGTTCGAAGAGGCTCTCGGCCCAATCGATAAATCGGACATTGGCTATTTCCTTGAGTTTTATCTCTTCGTCTTTCAAATAACCCTTACCTCGTTGCATGGCCACTTCGTCTCTATCAATAACGTGAAGGAATACCACGTGATTCAGTCCGGCTTTCTTAAGATCCATTAATGATTGCAGTGCATCGAACCAGAGTTCTTCAAACTCGGTAACAAAGAGCATTTTCCTGATCCCCATATCTAATCCTTTCGGCAGTTGTATCGCTTATATATTAATTCGTGAATAGATTCTTTTGAAAATCTCATGCTGTTATTTCACATATTTCTTTATGATCTCCGCCAGCTCTTCCGGCTCCACCGGTTTCTCGATGTAGGCCTCCGGTTCAGGAACATTTTTTCCGCCGAATTCAGTCAGCGCCTCCTGGGAATGGAGAAATACCCTTTTGGATATTCCGGACAGGATAATTACCGGGATGTCTTTAAAGGAGCCGTTAGTCTTGAGTTCGCGGTACATCTTGATTCCGCTCTGTTTCGGCATGAGCA
>Ga0154758_111_pt1 | contig 20799 bp, 17 predicted proteins | sample Rifle2008BG16ft_FD_105766 | JGI IMG/M metagenome (GOLD analysis project Ga0154758, IMG submission 105766) | Spirochaetes bacterium RBG_16_49_21
GCTTCCGCTTTGAGAAACTATTATTATTTTTGTGGTTGATAGTCAATATTTTTTCTCCCGCCAATGGCATCACTGCTTACGGACCCGACGCGGGACATAATTCACCGCACCGTCAGGGCATTCTGTTTTTTTACTTGCATTTTTATCATAATCGGTTCATGATGCGGGACCATTAAAAATGTGCCGGCCGCACATACGAATCAATTTCAGCCGGTTTCCCGCGAAATAAAAGTGTCGTGCTTCATGAAAGATTAAAAAACCGCGAGGCATGCCATAAGTTGGGCCTTCCGCTGAATTCGCCCGCCAGGCGGCTTGCCGGCGATGACCGGAACGCTATTATTTACTTGTGATGCCGCAAAGAATGAAATAGTTTATAATTTGTATTGACAATGTATTTAAGACGAGGTACTTAAAGACTTGTGTATGTAGTGTTGCCAATCGTACGCTTAAATCAATTCAAAAAAATTTCGCCATGCGGATTATAAGGGCCCGATAAAGGAGGTAATTCGGCATGAATTTTTTGACAATATCGGAAATGCAGACCCGGTTCGCATCGGAGTGGGTTCTTATTGAAGACCCGGAGACAACCGAAACATTGGAAGTTAAAAGCGGCAAGGTTCTCTGGCACAGTAAAGACAGGGATGAAATATACCGCAAAGCGAGAGAATTAAAGCCTAAACATTCGGCTATAGCGTATACCGGCCGGGTGCCTGAGGAAATGGTTGTCGTTTTATGAGCCTTCCCTTTGATAAGAACGAAGGGCTGATTATTGTTCCAACGAGACTATGGGGCCCGGCGGGTGATGCCGTGGTGCGATTAGCGCGCTTTGATACGGGCGCTACCGGTTCCGTGGTTAGTTGGGGAAAGCCCATCCTATGAATACATTAACGGTAATGGTAGATAAAAAAATCCTTCCGGCTTTACATTTTATCCCAATCAGGTAATTTCGACTTACCAATTTTTTTTATTACTTTATCAAAATCAGAAAATATTTCATTTTTTGATTTTAATTTCAAATATTTACTAAAATATAAAGAGGTTTCCATTTCTTTAATTTCTTTAGTAAATGCATATAAAGCTAATTGATTAATAGAAACTCCTTGTTGATCAGCAACTTGTTCAATTTTATGTTTCAATTCTTTTGGCACTCTTATGGTTAAAACACTGGCCTTAGCTTTCATATTTCTTTCTCCACATTTTCACAAAATCAGTTGGGGTAATAATTGATAAATCCCCGAATTTTAACTCAGATTTTGTGGTAAAATCTTTTACATTATTAGTAATTAAAAAATCACAATTACTTACTAATGACAGTTCAATAAACATATTATCATCTTCATCATCCAGATTTGGCCTAAATAAGAAATATGGAGCATATGGCTTGCCGATATATGAAATAAATCTAAGGATATTTTCTATATCATTTTTATTCAAGTTAATATCTGATAAAGATTGAGGCCTTTTAAGAACTTCTTCATATTCATTAAATACATTAATTGATATGGCCAAAGATATTTTATTATTCCAAATTAATGAAAGAATATAAAATGAAGCCCCATTATTACTTCGTAGGGCTTGATATAGCACATTGGTATCAAGTACCACTAACATTGATATATGATAGCAAATATACTATCATTTGTCAAGTGAAGTTTAATGAAATTTTTTAGCCGGCAATTGCGTACAACTTTTCATCACCAAATGCCGGTTTCCGGTGATTACCAGGGACATCAGAGACCAGGAGAGACATCATAGTCAATGACCGGGAGAGGAGCACGACCCGCTGCCGCTTCGGTTAGCGAGGGGTTTAAACCCCTCGCTAACCGAAGCGGCCCAGCCGCTCACGACACAGCGCCGCCATCCGGCTTAAATCACGGTCGTCCGGGAAAAACCGGCTATACTTCTCGCAGGCGTCGAGGCATTCCTGAAACTGCGAGGTTTGGTAGTACATATTGATGAGCTCTTTTATTTTTATCAAATCGGTTTTCTCGAAATGATATTCCTGAATGTTCTTCGTCAATGGAAGGTTTATGGTGTCCTCCGTAAAAACCGCGAGCACGTACAGGTCGCAGTGCCAGACATACCGCGCGCCTAGTTTCGTGAAATCGTCGGCGTCCCAGCCTGATTTATGGAGCATGTAGGGGTTGAAATATTCCCTTTGGAGCTTATAGTAGATATTAGGCGTATTGATAAAAACAGTACGGGCACGGTTTCTGCATAAATTGAGGAATTTCAATCCCTCCGGCTTGGTGAAATGTTCGATAACATCGATTCCTAATATCAAATCGTAATATAAATTGTTGTTTGACAATATGTCGATCGCCTCTCCCACGAAGACCTGGTCATATACGTAACCATGCACTGGCGTAAGGTATTTTTCGTTTGCCTCGATGCCGTCCAGTTTGATTGACCATTTGTCGTAGCCTTTCTTTTCATCAGGCCTCAGGTCGAAATACTCGCGGATCAGTAGACCCCATTTGCCGAAGCCGACGCCGATGTCGAGGATAGACTTCGCGTTGATAAGCCTGATTGTTTCCAGGATGTCGAAAATGGAAATTAGATTGTTGCTGGGCATGGTCCTAGAATTTACATATTCATGATGATGTCAACCAGTTGCTCGGCGCCGTTTATGTCAAAGTGAAAAATTTTGCTTGTTTTTATCCTGACTGACTGGTCGCTGAAATTTACCTGCAACGGCTCGAATATCGCCTTTTTTTGAAAATAGACCGCTTCCCATACCTGGTTGTAGCCTGCGCCGCATACGATCAGATCAAAGGCGTTAAAATAATCAACAGCCGGAAACAGGTTCCTCCCGAACGTGGAAGTACGGATCACTTCATATTCATTATCGAGATATGCGTATTTTCCGAGAAATTTTTCGTATGTTTCAGGGCTCAAGCTGAAGCTGTACAGAGCGATTTTTTTGGAGCCGTCGAGACCGAGTCTTTTAAGTGCATCATTTTTACTCAGGATTTCGTCCCTGTTGCGGATTATGAGCGGGTTTATCTGCTCCATCGGAACGGCTGAATCAAAGGGCTCGATGGCGATTACGCGGTCATACTGGCCGCTGTCAAAGACCATCTCCCCTTCTGCAAGGGGTATCCTGAAATGGCTGTCGTAAGCCTGGTCGGAAAGGTATAACTTTTTGCACTTCAGTTCATTAATAAAATGATGCAGCATGAACCACTGATGGTTCACGAGAAGGATATCCGGGCTAAGCCTTTTCAGTGTCTTGAAAAGTATCGTTTTCTGATAATTCTTTAGAGAGAGATCCTTTTCATTTTCGATGTGGACCCTGATCTGATGAAAATCATCCGCCAGATGACCGAGCGTGGAGCTGTGTAGAATGGTGTATTTACACTGAATGCCTTTTCTCAACAAGGCATTTCCGATGGCAAGGCCGTGCACCAGCCTGCCGACGCCAGTCAATGCCCCAGTGTAGTAGACGACGCGCAGCATCAACACTGAGTGAAAAATCTGAACAGACCGACGGCATCCCCATTGCCGGAATTATTAAAAGAACCATAGGTAGTCCAGGCGTTAAAGGAAAGATCATTAAAAGATACTACCCTGTCAAAATCTGTGGGGGATGTTCCTTGATTGCTGTCCATGATGATAAATCCATCATTCCGAATGGCGATAAATCTGGTGGCGCCAAAAAACTGACCCGCACCCGTAGGGGTAGTGGTCCGCGTTCCATTGCTTGAGACAATAGTGAAAGCATTGTTTGAAAATGCTAATTGCAGGATTTGATTTCCTGCATTTCCAGCTACATTTGCGACATATATGTACTGTCCTTGTATCAGAATATCAAACACCATAGAGGGAGTGGCTGTTGAAGTAACGGTAAATGCTGATCCTATTTGCGCTGGGGGTGCACTATATGGATTATATTTTATCATTTGCGTTACTGTGCCGCCTCTGGCAACGATATAAAGCATACCTGCACTATCTACGTCTATACCCCACATTATATTAGTACCGAGGCTTGCGGGGTCTGGTAATAGCTGAGTATTTGTTCCATCAAGATTAGATTGGTACAATTCTGCGTTTGTAGCGAAATACACTACATTTCTGATTCTATCAACTGCTACAGTATTGACAGAGCTCACCGCGGCTCCGCCTGTATAAAAGCGGCTTGCAGAGCCTTGCAAAAAATTAGTCCCATTTATATTGTCAATTCTGATTATTCCGATAGTGCTGAAGTTGGCTATATATATTCTGCCGCGTGAATCAAAAGAAACATCATACGGTATGAAAGAACCGGATGACAAACCAAGCGACGTCACCGCTGTTTGCGTCAAAGAGGACCAGCCTGCACCACTCATATCACTAAACATTACAACGCGCCGGGTACTATTGTATGGTCCAGAAACAGCGAGCACATTATCCGGCGCCACAATCTTCGTCTCGTTCAGCCCCATAATCACCGGCACGCTCACCGTCTCTCCTTCCGGCAGGTTCGCCGCAGTCGTTCCCCTGAACGAAAGGGCTGCGCTCGGGTCGCCCGGCGCCACATTGGCGGTCACCTCGAACTGGCGCAGGTTGCCGGAAGGCACGCTGAGCGAAATCGTGCCGGCGCCTCCGAATGTCTGCTCCATCACGCCGAAATCAGATCCGGTGACGCGCACCAGGATCGAGCCGAACGCAGCGGGCGCGGTCTGGGCGATCGCTTCGGGAACGAAGAATCGCCGGATTCTGTTCCATATTGTATTGTCGTACGCACCGGAGTTTTCCGGCGGAAGGCCGATGTTCAGTATGACCGTTGTCTGCTTGAGCAGGGGGCTTAACCTGCTTTCGGAATCGGAGCAGGATATGATGCCCGATAATATGATAAAGACCGCAACGACGCCCTTAAGCGCTGTTTTTTTCATGGTTGTCACCCGAGATGGAATTTTTGAGGGATAATTGTTATTTCTATATTATAGATATAGAAGGGTTTAATTATATTCAAGAAATTATTTTATAAGCACTCTTAAAAATCAGACTTTTCTGAACAAAAACAATAGAAAATCTAATTTTTTCAATAATAATTCCTTAAAATTATTCATTATACAAAAAATTATTTTTAAATACTTCCCCCGCCGCCTCCGGCGGCGGGGGAAGTATTTCATCAATATTTTTGTTATGAAATTAGTTAAGGAAATAAAACTGAATTTTTTTATTGAAAATACAAACCTTCGAAAGTGGCCAAAGGGACAGGGGAGGATTATTGTAAAGCCTAAGTATCGTCAAGAGCCGCTTTTATCAACCACCTTCGGCGTAGTCGTAAAAATCAAATTCACCGCTGCCGGTATTGACTTGCCAGCCCGTACCATTGACATCCTGAATAAATATAAGTTGATTAGGATATGATTCCATTATTAATAGGCCGCTGTTTATGATTGCGGTAAAATGACCGGCATTATTCAGCGTTCCTATGCCCGTGTCAAGGCCATGGCCGACAAGGTCGATCGTATTGTTTTGACCTATCTGTAATTGTAATATGCGATAATTTTGATTTTCGCTGGGCGGGGATGGGTTCAGTGCAAATATAAAGGGGAATTTGACCTGAACGTCGTAGATGGTGCCGACATCACCTCCGGAAGTATACTGGCCTACAACTCTCTGTTCTGTTGGATCATATTTGTAAATTCCTTCAGTGGAGTCTGTGGATCTGGCGCCTGCTATGTAGAGCATGCCGTCTGATCCGACATCCATTCCATAGATGGAGTAGAGACTATCCGGATCCAGTGAAGACAACGATCCGTTGAGTGGTCCTTTCCATAATTGAGAATAACTCGAAGCATAGACAATATTGTTGTTCCGATCGACCGCTACTGCTATGGGAGTATATTCTCCCCCCAGACTGAAATACGTTAGATTACCGCCGTTCAATGAATCTACCCGGATAATACGATAATTAGAATCAGCAATGTATATTCTTCCTCTGGAATCAAAATCCAAATCATACGGCGACATAGTGGAGCTCAGTCCGAGACCATCTCCGTCTCTTGAGGTATATGGTCCAGTAATGCTGTTCAGTATAACAATGCGCTCATTGTTATAATCGGGTGCGATCAGCTTCGTCTCATTAAGCCCCATAATCACCGGCACGCTCACCGTCTCTCCAGCCGGAAGATTCGCCGCAGTCGTTCCCCGAAACGACAAGGCCGCGCTCGGGTCGCCCGGCGCCACAGTGGCGATCACCTCGAACTGCCGGAAACTTCCTGACGGCACGCTGAGCGATATCGTGCCGGAGGGCCCGAATGTCTGCTCCATCACGCCGAAGTCCGCTCCGGTGACGCGCACCAGGATCGAGCTGAAGGTAGCGGGCGCGGTCTGGGCGATTGCGTCGGGAACGAAGAAGCGCCGGATTTTGTTCCATATCGTATTGTCGTATGCGCTCGGGTTTTCCGGCGGAAGGCCGATGTTCAGTATGACCGTTGTCTGCCTGAGCAGGGGGCTTAACCTGCTTTCGGAATCGGAGCAGGATATGATGCCCGATAGTATGATAAAGACCGCAACGACGCCCTTAAGCGCTGTTTTTTTCATGGTTGTCACCCGAGATGGAATTTTTGAGGGATAATTGTTATTTCTATATTATAGATATAGAAAGGTTTAATTATATTCAACAAATTATTTTACTATTTTTCTAAAAATTTTGTAGCTTCCCAAAACCGGACTGAGAGCGTAAAGGTCAATTATTAAGTCCCCCACCGGGGTCGCTCTCGTCGCCGATGCTTTTTCGCACTTCCTGTGCGGCATCGGCACCTGAACATCCTGTTCAATGCCTCCTGTACTCAGCGAGAGCGAACAGGAGGTTCGCCTGCAAGCATGAGCCAGGATGGCTCAATCAAGCTTGCCATTGGGACATCCTGTCCGGCAGGATTTAGGGGGCCGAGAGGGGTGCAACTTATAAATTCATAATTATATCAACCAGTTGATCGGCCCCGTTCTCTTCAAAATGAAAAATTTTGCTCGCTTTTATCCTGACCGACTGGTCGCTGAATTGCATGGGCAAGGGCTCGAAAATCCCCTTTTTTTTAAAATAGACCGCCTCCCACACCTGGTTATATCCGCCGCCGCAAATCACCAGGTCAAAGGCGTTGAAGTAATCCACTGCCGGAAAAATGCCGTTTTTGTATGACGACGTCCGGATGACCTCATATTCATCGTCAAGATAGGAATATTTTTCCAAAAACCGGTCATACTGTTCGGGAGAAGCGCTGAAGCTATATAATGCGGCTTTTCTTTTGCCGCCGAGCCCGAGGCGCTTCATCGCGGTTTCCCTGGAGAGAATCTCATCCCGGTTTCGCAGTATCAGGGGATTAATTTTTTCCATCGGCACGCCGGTCTTGAAAGGCTCGATCGAAAATACCCGGTCGTATTGCTCATTCTTAAAAGCGATATCGCCGCCCGGCAGGGATAGTTTGAAATGGCTCTCGTACGCCTGGTCGGAGAGATATACCTTTTTGCATGGCATTTCCTGGCTGAAATGATACAGCATGTACCAGAGATGATTGACGAGCAGGATGTCCGGCTTGAGCCGGGACAGCGTCTTATAGAGGACCGACTTATGGAAGTTCTTTTCCGACAAATCTTCGGGCATTTCAATGGGGATCCAGAGATGATCGAAGTCGTCAGCGAGGTGCCCCATAGGGGAGGTATGAAGGATCGTGTAATCGCACCGGATATTTTTTCTCCTGAGCGCGTTGCCGATCGCCATTCCGTGAATGAGCCTGCCTACCCCGGTGAGGCCCGATGTGTAATACACGATCCGCACGTTCAGCAAACAGCCCAGAGCTTGAACTGGTTGATGAGGCTGCCGTGTGTGCCGAAGGGGGTCCAGTTGGCTCCGGATATGTCGCTTATGGAAATCAGTTGAGAGAGAGAAATGGTATTGGAATCCGCGATAATCAAAGCATCGTTTCTGATAGCCAGAAACCGTCGTGCCCCGTAAAAGATGCCCGGAGTTGCTGTAGTACCGAATGTGCCGTAATTTCCCTGAGGGATAAAGCTGTTATTCGAGTCCAATGAAAAGCGCAATATTTGATTGTTAGCCCCGCCGCCTAAATTGGCAACGTAAATATAGGGGGGAACCGTCATGACATCCCAGGGCGTATTTAAAGAAGCTGAAGTATATTGGCCGACAACGGTCTGGCCGGAACGTGAGCCGGCATTCGGATCATAAAGAATAATATAGGAGGGAGTTACTGTAGAGATGACCCCGGTACCGACGATCAACAACAGGCCGTTACTGTAAACATCGATCCCATAAATAGCAGTGATTGGAGCGAAATTTAACAGGGATTGCTCATTTGTTCCATCGAGACTATTCTTATATAATGCCCCGGAGCTTGCATAGTATAATATATTATTGGTTCTATCTACCGCGATCGTCTGTAGGCCTCCCGCGCCGAAGGCTGGCGTCGCATTTGTTCCATTCGAATTATCGGCTCGGATAACGCCGTTTGTCGAATTTAAGGAAATATATATTCTTCCCCGCGCGTCAAAGCTGACATCGGTTGGTTGTGTAACAGACGTACTGCCCAACGTGGCGCGCGCATTCCAATTTGCGCCAGTCATGCTGTCAATCGTCACGATACGGTTATTATAATAATCCGGCACCACGATCTTCGTCTCATTCAGCCCCATGAGCACCGGTATGCTCACGGTCTCTCCCGCGGGAAGGTTCGCCACTGCCGTTCCCCTGAACGAAAGAGCGGCGCTCGGGTCGCCCGATGCAATAGCTGCAATCACCTCGAACTGGCGGAAGTTCCCTGACGGCACGCTGAGCGACACGGTGCCGGAGGGCCCGAATGTCTGCTCCATCACGCCGAAGTCTGGTCCGCTGACGCGCACCAGGATTGAGCTGAAGCTCGCGGGCGCGGTCTGGGCGATCGCGTCAGGGACGAAAAAACGGCGAATTTTGTTCCCTAGCGAATTGTTATACGCAGACGGGTCTTCGGGCGGAAGGCCGATGCTCAGTATGACCGTGGCCTGATTGAGCAGGGGGCTCATCCTGCTTTCGGAATCGGAGCAGGATATGGGGCCGAGAGAAATAATGATAAAAAATCCTAATATAACAAGATATATTCTCTTTTTCATATTGTCACACGCTCTCCACGACTTAATCATTATAGTAAATTAATCATTATTTTTTTTTAAGCAAACTTTTTGTTGTAATTTCTGAAATTTTTGTTATTATAAAATAATGTTACGTGGAGGATCCCAGCTTAATAAAAATGCATTAATCAAGTTGGCAACTCCGCGGTGGATGGATGGGGAGTATTTTGGGAGTATTTTAAAATGAGGGAAATCGATAAAATATATGATTAATTTATGATTAATTTGATTAATTAAGGAAAAAAGTTTGCAATTAATTATAATTCATTATCTATATGATATACAAATCCTATTTTTTTAAGGAGACAAACATGAAAAGACGATATATCCCATTAACGTTTTTTTTAATAATGATCTTTTCTGCTGTTACCGTATCCGCCGAGATACGGGTCCTTTCAGTAAAGGGCACGGCCGCTTACAAGGAAGGCGGCCAGTGGATACCGCTCAAGGCGGGCGCCCTTCTTAAAGAAGGCGCAAAAGTGAGCACCGGGGTGCGGTCGAATGTTGAGATTAAGATCAACAGACACACCATGACGGTGCACCCCCTTACCATTGTGAAGATCAGCGAGAGCAGGGACGACGCTAAAAGCTCAACGACCCGTGTGGGCCTGCGGCGCGGCTCGGTCCGGACCATGGTAACCCGGGACGCCCGGATCAAGACCGTGTTCAAGGTCTCAACGCCGGTGGCCACATCGAGCGTGCGCGGAAGCGGACAGATCACGATATCCGGCCCTACCTTCGGCACGCGGGTTATCGTGCTGGCGCCTCCCGTGTTTGGGGAAGGCTTAAACAGCGGAATGAAAATCCTGTCCGGCGATCTTCAGCTCTTGCAGAAGCTTTCAAAGGGAAACCCGGAAAGCATCATGACCGGGGTGCAGGATTTTATTACCCAAACCCATTCCCTGTTCATCACCCTGGACGAGGAGAAAGCCTATGAGCTCTTCGGCGACGATTTTTTGGTCTACGAGCAGCCCAATAAGCGGAGTGAGGGCAGCGTGGGCGTTCCGGTACCGGTCACGATCTATCTGATCTGGCCGCAATGACGGCTGTTATTCCGATGCGGCGGATACCGCGGAGGCGCAATTTTTGGTGAAGCGACGGAATTGAGGATAGAATAACAACATTGAGGTGCACTTGGAGGGTATCCATGAAACATAATGCTCTACTGCTGACTTTTCTTTTTCTTTTCTCGTACGGGTCAGCGCAGGAAATCAATTTCATCAACGAGCTTTCGAGCAAAAAGACGGTCACCTTTGAGGACGGGGTGAAAATGTACCTGTACGCCCTGGGCAGGGCGCCGGCCGGGTTTGAAGCCAACGTCAAGACCCTGAAGGAGATGCAGCTTCTGAAAGCGGACAGGTACGATAAGGATAAGCCCCTCAGCCGCGGCATGCTGGCCCTGATGGTGGCGCGCCACCTGAAGCTCAAGGGCTCCCTCTTTTATCTGATGTTCGACACGGAGCGGTACGGACATCGCGCGTGCGTGGCTGAGAAGATCATGGACGTCAACACCAGCGAATGGGACACCATGACCGGCGACGAGCTTCTCGAGGTCATGGCGATAGTGTCGGAGCGGATGGAGGGTAAGCAATGAAACGGATGTCTGTTATAATATTGTTGATAATGGCGGTGACCGGCTCCGCCGTGCCCGCCCTGGCGGCGAAGCAGGAAGATAAGAGGGATGATCAATATTACCCTGAATTGCGGAACGACGAGGATATGCGGGTCATCCAATCAAAAAAGAACATGCTCTCGAGCGGCGTGCAGTACGGCGGCTGGATAACGCCCGTCATCATCTATCAGGAAATTCCCCAGTTTGAGCTGCTTCCCCCGATAGTCTCGGTTCCCTGGACGATTCCGTCCTATACATTCAAGGCAGATGAGCTTGCAACATCGGTGACCACCTCCCGCGTGTGGCTGAAAACCTATCTCTGGGACAACAGCTACCTGTATGTCAGGGGCAAGGATACGTATACCGCGGTCATCAGCCAGGCAAGCGTTTCAAAGGTGAAGGACAAAAACGTTCTTGACCTTGATATAGGCTACATAGCCATGGCGACCCCGCGCAGGGACGTCGACTTCACCGCGGGCAGAAAATATTTTCTTATCGGATCGGGACTGGTGCTTGACGGCAGGGGAGACGGCGCCGAATTCAATTATTATTCGAGGTACATCACTATCAAGGCCCTGGGGGCCTGGAGCGGGTGGCTCGTAAAGGACGACAATCCCTACGGCCTGAGCGACCGGGATATAGCGACCGGAGCGAAAAGGCTTTTCGCGGGCGGCAGGCTTTCCACCGAATGGTTCAACCAGACCCTGTATGTTTACGGCCTGGGACAGTTCGATTACGGCAAGGAGCGGTACGACAATAACAAGCGAACCATTTCGGCGCTGGGCGGGTATACGGACGGCTTTACCTACTACAGCCAGAAGACCCATTACAATTCGCAATATTACGGCGCCGGACTCGAAGGCGTGATCGTAAGCGGCCTGTCGTATTCAGGAGAATTCATCATGGAGCGCGGCAAAAGCTATTTGCCGGTCAACCTAATCCCGGGTCTTTACGGTTATAATATTTTGGAGAATATATTAGCGTATGCGGCCCAGCTCAAGCTGAACTATTACATCAATGTCCTCCTGAAGCCGGTTCTTGCCGCCCAGTACGCGTTCGGGTCCGGTGACGTGAACCGAACCGATTACCGGCTTCCCTACGGTAACGCCTGGGGCAAGGACCGGGGGTTTCTCTATTTCGGCACGTTCGTGGGCGGGTACGCCCTCAAGCCGTTCCTGGCCAACATGCACGTGATAGGCGGAAGCGTAAGTTTTTCGCCCTTTTCCTGGCTGAATGTATATTACGTGAAAAATATGACGCTGATAGCAAAGTACTGGTACTATATGAAGCACAGGGTTTTCTCGCCGATCAATTACGGGCTGGACGCAACGCGGCCTAACCGTGATATCGGGCACGGGATCGACCTGGCCCTGAGATGGCTCATTTTCTCCGATTTTTCATTTTTCCTCAATTATGGAGTATTCATTCCGGGCAAGGCATCCGGCTATTACCGTGATTATCTGTACGCCAGAACCACCTATTCCGGCACATCGTATCGGCATTTTATGATGGGAGGATTCAATATAAGCTTTTGAGGGCACAAGTGTGTAAGAAAGGGGGATGTGGGTTATAATTATTTTTCCTCTTTAATTTTAATAGTATTCCATTAAAAAAATATCTCTACAATCTCTTTTATCACCTTATCCCCTTTCTTACACATGGGGGTGCAGGCTGGAGATTTTCAAATGATTAAAAAATATCTCGAAAACATCAACAAATTCATCGAGCAGAACAGATACTCCGGAATAGCCATAGCTCTGGTGTTTTACGTGCTGGTGGCGCTGCTCTGTTTCACCCGCGTGTACGAGGTTTTTGAGTTGAAGCTCTACGACCTCAGGTTCGGCCTCCGGCCCTCCATTCAGGAATGGGAGCGCCTCTATTTCGTGGATATCGACGAGAACAGCCTTACCACCGTGGGACAGTTTCCCTGGCCGCGGAACATATACAGCGAGGGACTTAAGACGCTGAAGGATATCCATGCGTCGCAGGTTTGTTTTGATATCATGTTCCCCGACGCCTCGCCGAAAAGCATCGACTCCAAGGAATTGGACAAATTGGTGAAGAAGGCTGATGCAGGCGTTCGTATCAAACCGGCCGAGATAGAGACCGTAGGCATCAACAAGGACAGTATCTTCGCCGACGGCGTCAAGGAAATGGACCGGGTTATCCTCTCCTATACCTTCAGTGACGAGCCTCTGGCATACGACGTTCTGGAGCGCCAGAAAAAAGCATTTTTTGTAAAGGCGCGGGCGCGTTTTTTGGAAAAAGCTTCCGCTAAAGTACCGCCGGAGCGGATAAAAAAGCTCTCGGACCTTGAAGATTTAAAAATCGAGAGCATATCATATCCGATCCCCGAGCTCATGAACTTCGGCCACGCCTTCGGTTTTGTGAACCGGTACACCGACATAGACGGCACCATCCGGAAGGTACAGCTGGTACGGCTTTACCAGGGGCGTCTTTACTTCAACCTGGCGCTGATGATGCTCATGGACCTCTGCCGCGTACCCGTTGACCGGGTTGATGTGCTTCCCGGAGAGAGGATCGTTCTAAAAAAAGCGGTTCATCCGGTAACGCAGAATATTGAAGACATCGCCATTCCCATTGATAATCAGGGAATGATGTATGTCACCTGGGCAGGCTCCGGGCAGGGGAAGGGCGGACGAAGGGAAAAAACCTTTCACCTTGTTCCTTTTTACGCCCTTCTGGAATACGCGGAAAAGAAAGATTTTGTATCGGATAGATTCAATATTGAAGACAAGATTAAACAGGATGAATTGAATGACCTCAACGAACAGCTCGAAAATTTCACCAGGGAATACAACGCGGCCGGTCCCGCGTTTAAGAAGACTTTGAAGGACGGACTCGCGGAGATCGAGAAAAAAATCAGGAACGCAGGCGCTAATCCCTTTTTAAGCGATCTGGCCGAACAATTAAAAAGCGCGAGGCGGGAATATGACAAGTCCGGCACCGTTGAGCAAAAAAAGAAGGCGTGGGACAAAATAGCGCTGATAAAGAAGAAGATGAATCATACCAAACTGGGGTATCTGAAGAACTATGAGAATGAAATTGCTAAAGTACAAAAAGAATTGAAAAAGCATAATACCGCGGAGCTCAGGGACGATCTGAATAAACTCCGGTATACTTCCAAAGCTATGGATTTGGCGATACGCGTGGAAGACCTGAGAGACCGCTCCATCCTGGTGGGGCTTACCGCTACGGGCTCTCAGGACATAGGCGCTATCCCCCTGCATAATGAATACGCCCGGGTCGGGACCTATCACAATACGGTGAACACCATCATACAGAAGCAGTTCATCATCAGGGTCAACTGGCTCGTCAATCTGGCATTGATGCTGATCATCGCGCTGGCAATGGGATTTGCCGTACAGCGGTTTGACGCGAAGGAGTCGCTCGTCACCATACTGGCCACCTTTATTGTGCTGAATATGGCCATCATGTCCGCTTTTGCTTTATATAACGTTTGGCTGCAGCAGCTGGGCATTGTTCTGTCCATGCTCATGCCTTCCCTGGCTATTGTGAGCATCAAGTTCATGAAGGAGGAGAGCCAGAAGCGGTTCATCAAAAGCGCGTTTTCGTATTACCTGTCCCCCAGCGTCATAGACGAGATCATTAAGGAGCCGGAATCCCTTAAGCTGGGAGGGGAAGACCGGGAGATCACGATATTTTTTTCCGATATACAATCGTTCTCAACCATATCGGAAAAGCTTTCCGCCCAGGAGCTGGTCGAGCGTTTGAATGAATATTTCACGGAGATGACCGATATCATCCTCAATTACGGCGGCACTGTGGATAAATTCATCGGCGACGCGATCATGGCCTTTTACGGCGCCCCGGTCATGATGGCCGATCATCCCCTGAAGGCGTGCGTCGCCGCCATTGACATGAAGAAGCGGCTGCGCGAGCTGCAAGAACAGTGGCGCACGGCGGGACTCGTCGAGCTTCACGCCCGGATCGGGATCCACACGGGGAACGCCACTGTGGGAAACATGGGATCGCGCAACCGCATGGATTACACCACCATGGGAGACGCGGTCAACCTGGCGTCGCGGCTTGAGGGAGCGAACAAGTATTACAGCACCGGCGCCATGATGAGCGGGACCACGTACGAGAGGGCCAGGGATCATATAGACGTCCGGCATCTTGACGTCATCCGCGTGGTGGGCAAGAGCGAGCCGGTGTCGATCTACGAGCTGCTGGGGAAGAAGGGGGCCATACCCGATAAAATCTACGATATGCTTGAGAAATACGACCGGGGCAGGGAGTATTTTATAAACAGGGAGTGGAAGTCGGCGCGGCAGATGTTCAGGGAGGGGCTCAAGATCGTGCCGGACGACGGGCCGTGCCGTGTGTATATCGAGCGGTGCGAGAGCTATGTGAAGAATCCTCCCAAGAGGGGTTGGGACGGCGTGTACGTGTTGAAGGGGAAATGACCTCACCCCGGCTCCGGCAGCGCATAATAAGAAATAATTTACTTTACATATTTCATGCTCATTACCCATACTCGCCCTATTCTTTAAATATCCGGAGCTTGCAATGTTAAAAAAACTGAAAGAGCGCCAGGTGCATCTGCTGCTACTGGCCTTTTTGGCCGGGCTCTTTATCGGCATCAACGCTTCCTTTCTGTCGTCGGCTGCCGAGCCCGCCCATAAATATCTCGATTACTTCCACCGGGTCTACCAGCTTATCGTGACCGAATACGTGGACGAGTCCTCGCCCCGGGACATGTTTTACGGCGCCATCAGCGGCATGATGAACGCCCTCAATGATCCGTTTTCCCGGTTTCTTGACGAGAAGTCTTATGAAGAGCTGAAGGAGATGACGACCGGCAAATTCCTGGGCGTCGGAATTGAAATAACCATCCGGGACGGGCAGGTCATGGTCGTGTCCCCCATTGACGATTCGCCGGCCAAGAAGGCCGGGATCATGTCCGGAGACGTCATAACCAAAATCAATGACAAGCAGGCCAAGGGGATGAAGCTGGAAAAAATCGAGAAGATGATCCGCGGGCTGCCCAAGAGCAGCGTGAAGCTTCAGATCAAGCGGGAGGGATTCGACGAGCCTCTGGTGTTTGAAATGGAGCGCGCTCCGGTCAAAATCAACAGCGTTGAGTATGATATGATAGAGGGCGGAAATATCGGGTACCTGAGGATCAAGAATTTCGGATCAGAGACGACCCGGGACGCCGCCAAGGCCCTTAAATTTTTCAACAGCAGGGGAGCCGGCAGGATCGTCATCGACCTAAGGAACAATCCCGGCGGCCTTCTCTCCTCATCGATCGAGATTTCAGAGTTTTTCCTGGATAAGGGGAAAACGATAGTGTCGACCAGGGGAAAGGAGGGGAGCGGCAGAGTGCAGGTTTTCAAATCCCAAAACAATCAGCTGTACAAGCACGAACTGATCGTGCTGGTCAACAACGGCACGGCGTCCGCGGCCGAGATACTCTCCGCTGCGGTCAGGGACAACGGCAGGGGCAAGCTCCTGGGGGTTACGACATTCGGCAAGGGTTCGGTTCAGAAATCGTTCAACCTGGACGACAACATCGGCGTCGCCATTACGGTCGCCAAGTATTACACGCCATCGGGCGAGCTGATACATAAAAAGGGGATCAAGCCTGATTATATCGTTCCTTCTGAAAAGCTGTCCGCCGCTGATTTGAGGAATCTTAAAATCGTGCGGGAAAAAAAGCTTGTGGAGGAATTTGCAACAAGGGATATTAATTATACCCCGCAGACCAGGGAATCGTTTCAACAGCAATTGAAAAAGAACGGCGTCTCCCTGTCCGCCAAAACAGCGGACTTCGTTTTAAGAGACTGGATTTACCGGTTTAAGAAACGGCCGCTCTATGACCTGGAGTTTGATACGCAGCTCAATGAAGCGATCAGGCATTTGGGGAAATGATCCATTCCTTCTCACTGCCCATTTCCCATATCTCATTCTCTCATGTCTCGCTGCTTCGACCTCACCCCCCTGCCCCCCTCTCCTCAATAAGAGAGGGGGGAGTAGATACTACTTGCTTTATTGTTTCTCGTACAGCTTCAGGATCATTTAAGACTTCACCATTGCTGAACCGCAGTTCTTTCAAACCTCTACGTTTGAATATTTCACCCCTTTCCTTATCAATTACCATTTGCTCCTTTTCTTTATGTATAGGGCCGTCTATCTCTATTACCAGACCGGCTTCATTGCAGAAGAAGTCCACGATAAAACCGTCTATTATCTGCTGACGCCTGAATTTCAGATTGCATAGCTTCCTGTTTCTGACCAGGCACCAGAAGGCTCTTTCTGCCTCTGTCATGCCTTTCCTGAAGTCCCTTGCAAGCCTGACTTTTACGTCAGTAATTTTTTGATCTTGCACAATTCTTTTCATTTTCATAGTCCTTGATATTTAAATGATTTCATTGTATGTTAATGGTTATACGTTTAATATTCTGCAATAAGCCATAATTTTTCTACCCCCCTCTCTTTGAGGAGAGGGGGGGCAGGGGGGTGAGGTCCGATAGACCAATATCAGGTCTATTAATAAAAATAAATTTTCGAGAGACAAAAAAAGCCTTTCGCGGATCTATCATTATAGAAGGCCGGATGACCGGTGGTACTTCATCGCCAAGGAGGCAATAACCATGGCTTTAAAAGGATATAAGGGAATTGGAATGGAAGGCTTTATCGCCCGCTGGTATGATAAAAATGCCCGGGAGCATAGTATGGAGCAATATAAAATATGGGCGCAAAAACTGGCGGCACGAATATCAAAAGGCAATAAGATACTCGAGGTTGCTCCCGGCCCCGGCTATCTGTCGATCGAGCTGGCAAAGCGGGGTTTCTTAAAAATCTCCGGATTGGACATCAGTGAAACATTTGTAGAAATCGCCGGAGAAAACGCGAAAAAGGCGAAGGTGCAAATCAATTTTATGCACGGCGACGCATCGAATATGCCGTTTGAAGATGGGACGTTTGACAATATCATCTGTACAGCCGCGTTTAAAAATTTCAAGGAGCCGGCGAACGCAATACATGAAATGTACCGGGTCTTAACCCTTCACGGCGTCGCGTGGATCGGCGATATGCGTTATGATGCTTCCGCCGAAGAAATAAATGAGTATGTAGATACGGTCATGAAGGCGAAGGGTTTTAATGCGTTTATCATGAAATCGATCTTCAAGTCTTTTTTGCGGAAAAGGGCGTATACGAGGGAGCAATTTGTTGAATTTATTTCGGAGACACGATTCCGGGATTATGAAATTCAAGAGGTACCGGTAGGATTTGAGATTTTTTTAATAAAATAAATAATTCTTGATTAATTTTTGCTTTTCCCGAATTTTCCGGGTTAGGCATTTCTCGTTATGAAATCTTCAGTTATCGGGTTGGGCCTTGAAAGCTCCTGTGATGAGACGGCGGTTGCCGTTGTCGAGGACGGCAGGTTGATCCGGTCGAATATCATCTCGAGCCAGATCGATCTTCATCGTGAATACTACGGGGTCGTTCCGGAGATAGCCTCCCGCGCCCATCTGGAGGCTATCAACCCGCTCATAGATCGGGCCCTTGACGCTGCGGGAGTCGGCTTCGGCGATCTTGATTACGTGGCAGCCACAAACAGGCCGGGGCTCGTAGGCTCTCTCCTCATCGCGCTCCAATCGGCAAAGGTCATATCATACGCCATGGACATACCGCTCATGGCAGTAAACCACCTGGAGGCGCACCTGTACACCCCGTTTCTTGAGGGGAACGAGCTTGCCTACCCCTTTATCGGCCTCCTTGTTTCCGGCGGGAACACCGCGCTCTATCATGTGCGCGGAACCGGCGACATGGAGCTGATCGGACGGACCGCCGACGATGCCGCGGGAGAGGCGTTCGATAAAATAGCCAAATATATGGATCTCGGGTATCCGGGGGGACCGGTTATAGAGCGGCTGGCGAGAAGTGCAGCGCGGGGGGGTGTGCTTTTCCCTAAGATACTTCCCGATCCGGGTGATTTCCGGTTTTCCTACAGCGGCATAAAGACCGCGGTGATCAACCATCTAAAAAAGCATCCGGACGCCGTGCGGGCGGAGGTCGCGTACGGCTTCCAGGAGCGGGTGCTCGAAATTATGGTGCGGAGGATTTTTGCCGCCGCCCGTGAGCGGGAGGTGCGCCGGATGGTGGTCGCCGGCGGAGTCGCGGCCAACGGCAGGTTGCGCGAGCTTCTGGCAGAAGAAAAGAGGCCGGACGAGACGGTTATCATGCCGTCCCCGGCCCTATGCACGGATAATGCAGCCATGGTTGCCGGGATCGGATATCATTATTTTCTTACGGGACGATCGGATGACCGCTCTGTCGACGTACACGCCCGCGTATAATTTTACTTGATTTAATTGCCGGGAGCGTCTAGCATTTGATCGGGTCGGTGCGCTGTACAATCGCTTTTTGCGTAACTATTCAGCCATTGAGAAAATTCTCGCAAAGGCGACCTCACCCCCCGGCCCCCTCTCCCCATTGGAGAGGGGGAGGTAGCGAGAGGAAGCTAGTTTAGCGGAAACCCTCTCCTTTCTTCCAGGCTTAAATAGGAGAGGGTGCGCGGAGCGCGGGTGAGGTCAGAGAAAGATTTCTTAGCGACTCTGCGAGAGATGATTAAATGGTTGAATAGTTGCCTTTTTGTTAAGGAATGAGAGGAGCTCGAAATGGCCGATAAGAACGGCAATTATGATAACCTGATTGACGCATATCTTGAAATTGAAGCGGATCCCGCGTTCTCCGGAAAAATAACGGACCAATTCATGAAGCTTTTAAGCGGCTATTTTTTCGAGAAAGAAAAGAGCGCGAGCAGGAACATGGAGCTTGTTATAAACAACCTCGCCCTCCCCCGGTTCATCTCAGAGGCCCGCACGATTTTCGATATCGATAGGGAAGAGCTAAGGAAATATGTCACGGGCGGTTCGATCAACGACTCGCTCGCGGGCAGGATAATGCTTTCGCAGCACTATTTAAAGGCGTTTTACCCGCATCATGCCCCCTCATTCGGCAAGCTTCCCGAGGACGTCCGTTTTGAGCTCATGGATTTAATCAAGGAAAAAAACGAGGCGATCCTGTCGGCATTCGAGAAGATGCTGGTCGACCGTACGGCCGATAAACAGAGAAAGATATTGACCCTTGTCGCGCTGATATTGAAGAACGTCCATCTTAAAACCGGCGCTCCTTTCAACAAGCTGCCCAAGCCGGCGAATGAGATATTACGGTCGATTTTCCATAACACCGATGACGTCTTTGCCGCGACCCAGAAGCAGATTGCCGACCTGCTCGATGATTCAAAAATCAAGCAGCTTATTAAGATATTTTTCACGGTAAAGCAGTTCAAGGAGATTACCGAAATCGCCATGCTGTTCAAGGAGGAGCTCGAAAGATACCGGAAACGGACCGCCAGCGCCAGGGGTTAGCCGCCCGGAACACGCCATGAATTTTATAGAAGAAAAAACGCCGCAGGGATATCTTATAAAGATCATTTTCGACAAGTGGCAGTATCTTGCCTTTGATAAGCGGGGAAAGTCAATCTACGTCGACAAGGATCGGAAAAGCCTTCTCCATCCCGTGCCGGTCATAATATTCGTGGGCACGACATTCACCGTCATCAGTGAGGTTCATAAAGAATACCGGATGCTCAAGATTCGGGACGGCGTTATCGTCGTCCCGTATCTTGATTTGAAAGATAATAAGACAAAATACATTTTTCTCCAGACCGACAGGGGGTTTGACGCCATTCCGGTCCGTATGATGCCCGCCGCGAATGTTCCCCAGATGGTACGGGAAATAGACACGGGTATTCGTCCCGATTACGTGGTCGTCGACGACGGCGTCACTCCCAATGACGTTATCATCATAAAGAACCGGTATAAGGTGGAGGAGATCATATACAGCGATCTTGCCAATAATCAATTCCTGGCCGAGCGGCTGCGGATACCGGAAACGGAGCGGGCCGTCAATATAAACGTGCCTTCAACGAATCCCGTTTTTCTGGCGCGGGTGCATTTACGAAGCATGGAGCTTTCAAAGATCAACCAGCTTCTGCTTGATTTTGAGATAACCGCCCT
>Ga0154758_113_pt1 | contig 19874 bp, 18 predicted proteins | sample Rifle2008BG16ft_FD_105766 | JGI IMG/M metagenome (GOLD analysis project Ga0154758, IMG submission 105766) | Spirochaetes bacterium RBG_16_49_21
CAATCGTTGCAATAGTCGGAAGACGCAATGTCGGCAAATCGACCCTCTTCAACGCGCTGATCAGGCGGAAAAGAGCGATCGTCGACGCCATGCCCGGTCTCACCAGGGACATTATTTCATATAACCTCGAGCATTCATCGGTGCTGTTCGCGCTCGCCGATTCTCCGGGACTCGATCTGCCCGACTCCACGATGCTCTCCGGGCCGATACTCTCGACCGCCAGGGACTATCTTAAAAAAGCGTCGGTAATCATTTTGCTGGTGGAAAATCCGGCACCGGCGGCCTTCGACCTTGACCTCGCGGAGATCGTCCGCAAGCTTTCAATCCCCGTGATTGCCGCGGTCAATAAAATGGACGGCGACCGGGAGATGGAGAACATGTCCAATTTCTATGAAATGGGATTCCCGGATATCGTGCCCGTTTCGGCGAAAACGCATTTCAACCTGACGCTCCTTCTGGACAAGGTCCTCACGCTCCTGCCGGTAAAAAAGACCTCCCGGCATGAGGCGGACCTCAAAATAACCATCGTGGGCCGGCCGAATTGCGGAAAATCGACCCTGCTAAACTCATTCATCGGATATAACCGGGCCGTGGTATCGGAAATCCCCGGCACGACCAGGGATTCGGTGGACGAGGATTTCATGTACCACGGCAAAAGAATAACCGTCATCGATACCGCCGGGATCAGAAAAAAGAGCCACATCACGGAAAATATCGAATACTACTCCCTCACCAGGACGCGGGAGGCCATAGAGCGGTGCGATGTGGCGATCCATCTCATCGACGGTTTTGTAGGATTGACCGAAACGGACAAAAAAATCTCCGATGAGATCATGCGGGTGAAAAGGCCGGTGATCATAGCGATCAACAAGTGGGACATGGTCGAGAAGGACCACACAACCTTTGATTCGTTCACCGACCGGCTCACGTTCCAGTTCTACAAGGCTGCCGACTTCCCCATCATCTCCATATCGGCAAAAAATAAATTGCGCATTCACCGGATCATCGATACCGCCCTGAAGCTCAAGGAAAAGTCGAACGGCACGATCGAAACATCCGACCTGAACCGGCTCATAGCCGGGGCCGTTTCCCACAGGATTCCGCAGCTCCGGAACAGAATCAAAATCTATTACGCCACGCAGACGGGCTCGGCCCCTCCCCGATTTAAATTTTTCGTAAATAAACCGGAGCATTTCAGAAAGGACACGATCCGGTATTTCGAGAAGCTATTACAGAAGGAGCTTGATTGTAAGGGAGTGCCCATCGTAATCCAGATCGAGGGTAAAAAAGGTCGGAATTAATTAAAAAAGATTGCATCTTTTTATCGGGAGATCTTCACCCTCCCTTCAAGGGATTTTATGATGGTCGCGTTGTCGGCGAATTCGATGTCCGCTCCAACCGGCAGGCCGTGGGCGATCCGCGTTACCGTGACGCCGAAGGGATTGATGAGCTGCGCCAGGTACAGCGAGGTGGCCTCTCCCTCGATTGACGGGTTGAGCGCCAGGATCACCTCGCGGACGGCGCCGCTGCCGCACCGCTGTGCCAGCGTGCGCAGATTCAGGTTCTCGGGTCCGACTCCGTCAAGAGGAGAGATGAGTCCGGCCAATACGTGATACATGCCCCGGTATTCGCCGGTGCCCTCGATGGTGAGCACGTCCTTCGCGTCCTCCACCACGCATATGAGGCTCCGGTCGCGCGCGTCATCATGGCAGATGGCGCATACCTCGCTGTCGGCGATCCCCCCGCAGATCGTACAGGTAAAGGTGTTTTTCTTGAGATCGACCATCGCCCTGCCCAAACTCTCCACCTCATCGGTCGGCATGGAGAGGATATGAAAGGCGAGCCGGGAGGCGCTCTTCGTTCCGATGCCCGGCAGCTTGGAAAATTTCTTGATAAGGGCGTCCAGATATGAAGAAGATTTCATGGGCCTCCCTTCTCGATTATCTGGCCGTGGAAGGCGTCCTTGATCTTTTCCACGGTGGGGTTGGGGCGCTCGAACTCCTCTACAGCCGGATTCGGGAGCATCTCGGCATCCGGCACGGGAATTGAATTCTCGTCTCCGGGCGGGCCGCTCTTTTCGTCGATCTCGCTTTCATTCAAAGGAGGCCCGGCAGGAAGAGCCTCCCCGCTCCTGATCAGAACCCGTATGCTTTTGCCGAGCTGGCGGGTGAGCTCGTTTCTGATAAAATCGAGGCTCCGTTCCTCAAGTATCCGCGAATAATAGGAGAGGTCGCCGCCGCCCGGATACGTGATGCAAAGGGTGTCATCCCGCATTTCAACCGACGCCGGCTTTAAGATAAAATGGAGATACTGCTTGTTATCCTTTATTCTATTGAGAAAATCCTCCCACTCTTTCCCGATTGCCGCGCCGGGCGGCGAAGCCGCGCTCTTTTCCGGCGCTGCCGGGGATACGGCCTCCGCCTTTCCGTGCCGCGGCCGCAGGGCTGGAGCCCCCGGGCCGTCCGCGGCTCCGGAAGAAACCTGCTCCAGTCTGGCTACAATCGACGCCAGAGACGGCGATTTTTTAACGGCGATCATGTCCAGCAGGGACATCTCCAGATTGAGCCGCTCATTGCCGGAATATTTCAGATCGCCTTGCAGCTCGACGGCTATCCTGAACATGAGCGAAAGCTCTTCGTCGTGGAATATCCGGGAAGCCTCGGTCGCCATCCTGATCTCGTCATCCGACAGGCCGAGGAGCTCCCGCACGGAAACGCCGTTCCGCAAAAGCCGCACGCTCCGAAGCATATCGAGCAGGCCGTCGATGTAGCGGGGTATGTCCACGCCCAGGGTCGACACCCGGGCCACCTCATCAATGACGGCGGCCGCATCGGTGCCTCCGATGCTGGCGAGGAGCTTCGCGTAGCTCTCCAGCGGCACGACGCCGAGAATCGAGAGGGCGTCGGCCTCGCCGATCTCAAGGCCGGCGGCAGCGCCGCCCTGACGGTAATCGGAAAAGGATATGACCTGATCAAGAAGCGACTGCGCGTCGCGCATCGATCCCTGGGCCGCCCGGGCGATCGGGTACAGGGCGCGCTCGGATATCCGGTATCCCTCGCGCTCCACTATATGCTTCAGGTGGCCGATGATGGGATCGACGGGAATCTTCTTGAAGAAATATTTCTGGCACCGCGACAGGATCGTATCGGGAATCTGATGTACCTCGGTGGTTGCGAAAATAAACACGACGTGGGCGGGCGGCTCCTCCAGGGTTTTTAAGAGAGCATTGAAGGCCGGCGGCGTGAGCATATGGACCTCATCTATGATGTATATCTTATACTTCGACTTCACCGGCGCGAAGTTGACGTTTTCCCTGAGCTCGCGGATATCATCGATCCCCCGGTTCGAGGCGCCGTCGATCTCGATCACATCAAAGGACGTGGTGCTGCGGATTTCGCGGCAGTTACTGCACTGGCCGCACGGCCGGGCCGTAGGGCCGCTCTCGCAGTTAAGAGCCTTGGCCAGAATCCGCGCCATAGTGGTCTTGCCCACGCCGCGGGGCCCGGAAAACAGATAGGCATGGGATATCCTCCCCTTCTCGATGCTGTTTTTCAGGGTCTTCGACACATTGTCCTGGTAAATTACTTCGTCAAACGTCTGGGGACGCCATTTTCTGGCAAGCACCTGATATGCCATGGTTGAATTATCAATCCTGTTGAATTAATATTATTAAGGGTCGAGGATCGTGTTACGGGGGTCGGGGTAGCGGCCGCTAACCGCGGCACTCGATCCGCGAACCTCGACCCTCGTCACACGACACTCGTCACTAATTTTAATTCGGAGAGGGAGGGATTCGAACCCCCGGTAACTTCCGCTACACACGATTTCCAATCGTGCCCCTTCGGCCTCTCGGGCACCTCTCCTTATATTCAGCGCACCTGAGGCCTGTCAAAAAAGCCCCCTAAATCCCCCGGAGGGGGACTTAATTGGCATATTACAGTCTGAATACGTCCACCCCCCCGGCGGAGGGTGTTATTAAACAGCCTCGGCGCTACTCCAGAAAGTTAATAATTATCGGAGCCCACCCCGCCGCTTGCGGCGAGGCGGGCTCCCCTATCATCTGCATCGGAGAGAGAGGGATTCGAACCCTCGGTGAGCAAAGCCCACAACGATTTTCGAGACCGTCCCCTTCGACCAACTCGGGCATCTCTCCATATTGAGCCGCAGCGGTGATCGATTATCACTTGTCCTCATATCTGGCGGCCGCGCCGCTCTTTGTAAAGTATTTTTTACCGGCTGCGTTCGCTCACCAGCCTGGCTATCTCGTCCGCCACCGGTTCAGGCGTAAGCGAGGGAATGGATAAGAACGCAGGATCGTTTTTGTAATAATCGATCAGGGGAGCGGTTTTTTCCTGATAGGTAGCGAGCCGCTGCCGTATGGCTTCGGGAGTCTCGTCGTCCCTCTGAATCGTGGGACTGCCGCACCGGTCGCAGATACCTTCAACTTTTGGGGGCTTGGTGTATATGTTGTATATCGCCTGGCACCCGGGATTCGAGCACGTTCGGCGGGAGGTAAGCCTTCTCAGGATCAGATCATCGGAAGCCTCCAGATTCACGACAGCGTCGATCTTCATGGAGAGCCCGGCCAGAATCGTTTTCAGGGACTGTGCCTGGAGGATGGTGCGCGGAAAGCCATCAAGGATAAAACCCTTGCGGCAGTCCTCTTCAAGAAAACGATTTTCCATTATTTTCAGTATGAGTGAATCAGGGACAAGCTCACCCCGCCTCATGTATCCCTCCGCTGCTGTCCCGAGCTCGGTGCCGTTTTTCACCTCGCTCCGGAGTATATCCCCGGTCGAGATCTGTTTTATGCCGTGCCGCACCGTAAGCAGCTCCGCCACGGTTCCCTTGCCCGCACCCGGAGGGCCTAATAGAATAATCCGCATAATCCTAACCCGTCAACCCGTAGCCCAGACCCTCTCAATGATTTTCTCGCGCACGACTTCTTTCGTCGGATATATATCGCCGACCACCTCATACGGCTTGAACCAGAGTTTGATCTCATTCTCCGCGTCTTCGACGCTTGAGGAGGCATGCACCACGTTTTCAAAAACGCCGGTAGTGGTTATCCTGCCGTAAGCCCCGCGGATTGAGACCGGATCCGCCTTCTCCGGATTCGTGTCGCCCACAACCTCACGCACCTTGGATATTGCTCCGTCGCCCTGATAGATGAGAAGCATGACGCGGTGCGTGTGATGAACATCCCCCATGAGATAGTGGATAAGCTCATTGAAGAACGGCTTGTCAGACAGATGCCGGTAATGCTGCCGGGCAAGCTCCTCGGTCACGTGCAGCACCTTCGCACCGATAATTACCAGCTTTGTCTCGGAAAGCCGGGTGAGGATATTCCCGGTCAAAGACTTGATCAGGCCGTCGGGCTTGATTATCACGAGCGTTTGTTCCATGCTTACCGTCGTTACCTCGTATTAGTATACCATCAAATAAAAAACCCCCTCAAGGGGGCTCGGGCTTACAAACAGCCCGTTTAACTGTGCCCAGGGCGGGACTTGAACCCGCACAGGAAATTCCCACATGGCCCTCAACCATGCGTGTCTACCAAATTCCACCACCTGGGCGTTTCATCAATTTATATGAGAGAATTGCATAAAACAGGGGGAGGTGTTGTCAAGAATAAAAATGCCAATTTATGCCCGTCACCCGCTGTTAGCGAGGGGTTTAAACCCCTCGCTAACAGCGGGTGACGGGCATAAGAATCATGAATCATAGGTATCTATATGAGTTTATCGCATCAACCTCTGAATTATAAATCTTGATGAAATTTTCCAGGTTAATCACTTTAAAAATACCCTTCACCTCATCAGATACGTTTGCCAGTATGATATCGCCCTTCTGCTTCCTGGCCAGCTTGGCGGCATTTATCAAAACCCCGATCCCCGAGCTGTCGATATACCCGAGATTTTTCATGTCCACGAAAATCTTCTGAGCTCCCCCGGATATCAGGGTTTTGAGGAAAATCCAGAGATCCTTCGAATGATCGATATCGACCTTCTGGGTAAGCTCGATCTTGAAGATCACGGTGCTGAAATCAATTTTATTGCTGGCGGTTTGCGAAATCTTTAATAAGTCGACAATGATATTCATTAAAAAACTCCGTAATCATGCATTGGTGCGCCTTTTAAGGGGCTGTCCCGAAAGCCCCCCAACCCCCCGGAGGGGGGCTACTATTTGCTGTAATGAAGATGAAATTGCCGCATTTTCATTCATTTTCAGCTTTTTTAAGTCCCCCTTTGGGGGATTTAGGGGGTTACTAGACAGCCTCCACGGTCAAACTAATTTGAAAAAATTGATCACTTCATCATGAGTATTGTAGATATTGATGAACAGATCAGGCTTGAACGGTTCGAATATTTTCTGGATCCATAACGGCACGTTGGAGAGGGCCAAATTACCATTGCGCTGTCTGATTAATTTCGCCGTCTCTATGAGCACGCTGATGCCGGAGCTGTCGATGCTCTCCAGCCCCTTCATATCCACCAGTATCTTCTTTGCCCCTCCGGATATGAGCGTCTTCATCAAGAGCAGCATGTTCCCTGATTTATTCATATTCATGAGATCAGACGCCATCACCCTGATAATTATGGAATCGTAATCGATGATGTCATCGTGGCTATTTACCAGGTATATGATACTCGCAACCATCTTCCGGATTTATCCTATTTTACGAAACAGCAAGCTGCCTCAGGAATCGGTCGGCAGGCAATGCCGCGGAAGCCGGCGGACCGGCAATAACATAAGATACGGCTGACAATATTTTCAACTACTTTTTGAGGAAAAAAAATGGCGGGTCTTGAAAAGAACAGGCAGGCGCGCTTAACATTACTGGAAATCTACCGCTACGATGGTAACGTCATCGCGAAGGTTGGTATCGGCATCCCTTTTAGACCATTCAAAGATCGTCTCCATCATCCGATCGACAAATTCCTTGGCCCGGCACTCCTGATGCTGTTTGACGAAATCATAAAATCTTTCCTCTCCATACATGACATTGGCGCTGTTGCGCGCCTCCGTAACGCCGTCGGTATACAGGATGACCCTGTCCCCTGAGCGAATATCCATCTCTATGGTGTTATATTCCTCCTCCGGATTCCATCCGATGGGCGTCCCGTGATCCTTCGAATAGATAAGCCTCTGCTCGCTCTTCCTGAAAATGAGAAGAGGCCAGTGCCCTGCATTTGCCTGAAAGAGCCTCTTCTTTTCAAGATCGATGCATGCATAGCAGCCGGTTATGAACTGCCCGCCCGCGTAATTGAACATGGTGGCGGCAATTTTTTTCATGAGATCGGATGGATCGGCTGCGTTATGAAGATGGAAGGAATAAGCAACCTTGAGCATTGCGCAGATAAAGGCTGCCGCGACGCCGTGCCCGGAAACGTCGGCAAGAAGAATCGCAAGCTGGTTATCCCCGATCATCTGGACATCGTAAAAATCTCCGCCCAGCTCGGTCATCGGCTCGTACCGGAGGCCGAAGTCAACCCCCTCGATATGGGGGAACGTTTGCGCCAGTATCGAGTTCTGTATCTCGTGGGCGATCTGGATATCGCGCTTAAGCAGAACAAGCTCGCTGTTCAGCTTGACCGATACCTTGAGGGATATAAGGCTGCTCACCCGGGCGACCAGCTCCTGTTTGTCCACCGGCTTGGTCAGATAATCGTTCGCCCCCGCCTCCAACCCGGTGACGATATCGCCCGGCTTGTTCCGTGCCGTAAGCATCAGTACCGGAAGCTCGTACAATGAATAACTCTCGCGTATGATGCGACAGACCTCGTACCCGGACAGTCGGGGAAGCATAACGTCGAGCACCACAAGATCGACGCGCTCATGATCGAGCTTCTCCAGCGCTTCCGCCCCGGCCAAAGCCGTAATCACGTCGTATCCTTCGAGGCTCAGGTAATTTATCATTACCTGAAGGTTCACCGGCTCATCGTCGACGACCAGTATGCGCCTCCTGTTCTTATCCTTCGGCTTGTTATCATGAATCGTCCGTATCGCATCCTGAGCCAATCCGGGCGGGAGAGCCGCCTCATCAGTGAAAAGCCGTGTTTCCTCCCGCTCCTCAACCGGCACGCCGGCCGATCTCTGCAGCGTGAATGAAAATCGTGACCCCTTTCCGGCCTCCGTTTCCACCCATATCCTTCCGCCGTGAAGCTCCACAAGTTTTTTCACTATGGCGAGACCCAGCCCCGTGCCGCCGTACGCCCGCTCGGTCGATCCGTCGGCCTGCTCAAAGGTTTCGAATATCCGCTCGATCCTCTCTCCCGGAATGCCGATGCCGGTATCGGCCACGGTGATGATATACCGGGTGTCGTCCCGGGAGTCGATCGACGAAGAGATGGTTATGGAGCCATGCTCGGTGAATTTCACGGCGTTTCCTATCAGGTTCAGCATGATCTGCTGAAGCCGGTTCTCATCGCAGCTTACGATGACCGACTCGGGGTCGATCTCGTTCCGTATCACCAGGGACTTTTTCCGCGCAATAGGGAGCATGATCGCGTTCACAAGCTGCACCAGTGAATACATGTTCACCGGGACCAGGTCCAGGATGATGTCCCGGTGCTTTAATTTCGAGAAATCCAGGATATCGTTCACGATTCCGGCAAGGCGCCTGCCGCTGGTAACGATAAGCGAGAGGTCATGGGAGAAGTCCTTGCCCAACGGGCCTGCGGCGCCGCCGATCAGCGACTCGGCGATGCCGATTATCCCGTACAGGGGGGTGCGGAGCTCGTGGGACATATTGGCGAGAAATTCATCCTTGAGAACATCCAGCCGCTTCAGCTCCTCGTTGGCGGACATCAGCTCGTTGATTTCCAGTTGTACGATCCGGGCAAGATGATTGAAGGTGTTGGCCAGCACGCCGAACTCATCCTTGGTCTTTACCGGAATCCGGTATTCCAGGTCGCCGCTGCCGATTTTCTCGACCCCGCTGATAAGATGCGAGAGGGGTTGCGAGATGAAATTGCTGAAAAAAAAGGCGAGAATACTCGTAACAAAAACCGCCAGGGCGATAGAGCCGTATATCAGCAGCCTGAGGCTTCTTATAGGCGACAAAACCGCTGATTTCGAAAAGACCAGCCTGCCGATGCAGACCAGCGTATTTTCGGCAAGGGAGCTGTTTGAGACAAACTCGTAGCAAATGTCGTCCACACCGGGGAAACGTGTCTCACGGAAGCCGGAATGCTTTTTGAGCTTCTCCACCTCATCGTCGGTCAATTTTTCAGCCGTTGGCAGATGCCGGATTACATCATTGTTCACAAAGCGCGCCACGACCATGCCGTTATGATGCTTTTGAGTTGAAACCAGCACGGAATCGGCATACACAAGACCGTCGCTGGTAAGCGGCTTGAGCATGGAGATCATATCCTTGGCGTCAACCCTGGAGCTCCGTATGTCTCCGCCGTTCATCAGGAGGATATTGAGCGTAGTGCGCGCCAGTATCCGGCTGTTTGTTTCACCCTGGTGTTTTACCAGCGCCAGCTTCTGCTTCTCCTGCTGGCTCAAAATAAACAATGACAGGGGCAGGGATGCAGCCACGATGATGAAAATGAATATTATAACTAATTTATAGCGAATTTTCACGGTATATCCTGCCGGCCTTAAAAGCCCCCGCAGGGCCCCCCTGCGTCAGTTTGGGTTGCGGGCAAAGCCCGCATTATGCAATAATTATCTCTAATTAATAATGGAGTCAATTTTACAATTTATCAATCGAATTTTTCATTTATCGGGTGTTTTTCCAAGAAACAGTCTCTACGGATTTAAGAGATTTATGGCTAATTAAATTGCCTAACCGGGCGTGTGAATTAAATTTCTGGAAATTCCACACTCCTAACCGGGCAAGGTCGGGACCAAAAAATCTTTGTCCGGATGAACAGGATGATGCAGATAAAAAAGGAGCTGACCGGGCGGTCAGCTTGCCAAGAAATATTACCTTATAGCTCGCTGTAACGTGTCTTCAGCATTAATGCTGAAGTATAGTGATTAAACACATTTTAGGAGGATATGCCTAAAACACAGCTCACTAAGGCTTATTCTATTAAAAATTTAACATAAAGCACGGCACAAGTCTCTTCAGCTTATAAATATGGAACAAATAATAGTTACAGATTTATAAATCTGTAACTTCCGGAAACACTCCGGCATTGTTTAATTCTGTTTGATATGCTTTTTTCGAAATCCGGCAGGAGAAAGCCTCACCGCTTTCCTGAAGGCTGCATGAAATGCCGAATAAGAGTTAAAACCGACATCGAGAGCTATGGCCAGGGTATTCATGTTCGGTTCATCTGTAAGCAGCTTTTTCGCCTGTTCAATGCGGTAGGAGTTTACGAAATTATTGAAATTCTTATTGTAATGTTGATTCAGAAATTGAGAAAGCTGGTGCGAAGTCACGCCCAGAACCCGGCTGAGCCGCGGCAGGGTGAGGTCCTCGTCGCAGTAGAGTCTTTCCTGGCTCATGATAGTGTCAAGCTGCTTGCCCAGACTCTCCAGGTCAAGGCCGTTAAGATACGATTTTGAATAGGATTGGCCGCTCACATTAACGGTTCCATATTGCAGAAGGTAGGGATAGCGCTGCCCGAGGAGATAAAAACAGAGAATAACCAGGCTGACGAAAAGATTAAGGATCTTCAAGACCGGCAGCGACATCGTAATGGTGCCGCCGATCCCCACGATGCCGGCTATGAGCCAGATGCATAAAATCGAAAACAGCAAGATTATTTTTTTTTCCGCCGGGTTCCCTTTTTTCAACTTCAAGATGATACGGATTAAGGGAGCTGCAATATAGATGACCGGCAGAAATACGCCGCCGGAAAAGACCGTCCTGAGCATGATATGCTTATTCTCGTTCATCAACTCATACAGTATCTGCCGCTGCATGTTGGGAGTATGCAAAAAATACGGGATCATGTAAAACCCGGCTAACAAGAGGGGTATGAAATGCAAAATATCATGTCGATTCAGAATCTCCTTGTCGCCGGTCAGGCTCAATACATAAAAATACAGGAAAGGCCCCAACGTTAAATCAACCGGCACCAGAAAAAAGAAGAGGATGGGAAAATCGTACATTTTCTGCGAATAGAGAAGGTAAAGCGAAAAGGTAAGGAAACCCATCAATGCCAGGATGACGGCCAGAACCACATTTCTAAAATAGAGAGGCCGCACAAGGAGCCCCAGTGCCATCACAACGGATAAACCGCTTGCAAATATGATAATCAGATCGACTACGGACATGGCAGGCCCAGCAGGGCATCATAAATGAATTTTCCGCCGAAGATGACCATAAACACGCTGCTTGCGGCAAAGATGATCTTTTGGAATGATTTTCCGAAAAAATGCCCTCCTTTATAGGATAAGGCCGAAAGAAACCAGCTCCATGCCAAATCGCAGCTCCAGTGAAGGGTCATGAATAATAGGAGCCCCACGATCCCGTATGCGGCAGACTGCATCACAAGCATGGCCCCTGCCGACGCCCACCAGAGAAGGAAATAGGGGTTGCCCGCGGAGAGTATGATGCCGGACAGCACCGGTGAATGGCTCTCTTTTTGTTGCGCCGGGAGATCATGATTCCTGACGCCCTTTAACATGCCTGCGGCCATAAAAAAAAGATACATGCCTCCGGCCATCCCGACAACCGGCCTGACGTGCGGAAGGTTGAAGAGAAACCCGAAACCGAAGAATATGGCCGTCATGAGGGGGAACTCGACGATTCCATGTCCTACCGCGACCAGCGCCCCGGCAGAGGGTGACTGCGCCCCCTTCCCGACCGTGACCGCGGTTAGCGGACCCGGCGCCATTACACCGGAGAGCGATATAATCAGAGCGCCTGCCAGAAATTGTAAAAATGCCCAGTCCATTGTCTTCAGCTCACCGTATACAACTACACAATATATAAGATTTTTGTGAAGCAAAAAACTTGTTTTCCATTTCAATATTCTAATTCTGATCCATTTGGAGCCGGTTGGACGCAGACGGTGCCCCTTTCAGGATCGAATCATTTTGAAGGCTTGCGACATTGAACCAGGGGAGATTAAAAAATTTTACCGGTTTCAGCTTGCTTTTATTTTTGAGCGTACCATTTTTTCAGCTTCAAGCCAATCGGACGTCTCATTGCCGGGCATATTGTTTTTCATCCTGTCGAGGAAGTTGTAATATGCCTGGAGCCGTATCTCTTCTCCATATCCCGGAAATTCAACCGGGGCCTCGAATCTTCTTATTTTACCCTTCGATTCCTCGGCAGAGGTTGTTTTTTTAGTTTTCATTACTGCCTCCACTCCTAAAAAATTAATTTATAATAATCAGACTTACTGCGAAACTCAATAATCATTGAATTTTTACCCTGTCGCCTCCGGCGGCGGAGCAAAAATGAATAATTATTAAGCAGCTATGCAACAAGTCTCCTCTATGTATTATAAACCCCTATAAACACATAGTTGTATAATTATAATAAAAATTTTTTGATTAAAAATCAAATTTTTGCAATTTAGATACAAAAAAATTAACAAGATACTTCCTCATCAGCCCTGATGGCGAAAAAATATATAAAAATAAATTTTTGTTCAATAAAAAATTTTAAAAATGTAAATCATGAATTTTAGTTATGCAACAAGCCTAATGAAAAGAGTTGACGGATTTTAAATATTTTAGTAATATATAAAATATTTAAACTTAATGATAGTATCAAAGTAAACAATATATGTTATCAGAACCCCTGTGCAGCCGACATCAGGACAAACCCGGAGGGTATTACTGTATGAAGTATGCCGAATATCTGTGCGAGAAGTGCGCATCCTGCCGGGACCCCAAAGGCTACTGTAAATTCAGAACCGCCTGTATTATCAATGCGATCGGCAGGCAGAAAATGAAAAAAACGCCATACCTTGACTTTTGAATTGTGGCCGGAAACGTAATGCGGGCAAAGAATTATTGATCAAAAATTAAAAAATTAATCTTGACAGGAACAGTCATTTCTATTATTATATCAATATATCTTGATATAGTAATATAGATTGAAGCCATGCCCGAAATCACCATCACCTTTTTACCGGATAACGTGAGCGTAACCGCACAGCGAGGCGAGAGCCTCCTCCGTGCCGCGCACGCAGCCGGCGTTCATATCAACTCATCATGCGGCGGTCAGGGCACATGCGGAAAATGCCGCATCCTGATAAAAAGCGGGTCCGTTCAGGGAGGTAAAACGGAAAAAATATCGGATCACGACTATGAGAAGGGATACCGTCTCGCGTGCCTCTGCCATGCTCTTGAGCCGCTTGCGGTTGAAATCCCTCCTGAATCGCGCCTCCACCGCGGCGTACTTGACCGAAAGCTTTCAGACAAGCCTACCGGCAGGCTAGCACCGACGCTCAGCATAGATGCGCTCAAGACAAGGCAGCACCGCCTCCTCGTGGAGAAAAAATTTATGAACATCGATCCCCCGACGATAGAAAACAACGCAAGCGATCTTTCAAGAACCCTCCGCGCCTTGAAAAAACAGCATACTATCGAAAACATAGCTCTTGATTATCACGTCATACAGAAACTTGCCCGCACTCTGCGGGAAGGTGAATGGAACGCGACGGCTACCCTGCTCAGCGCCGCTACCGGCCTCCTCCGAGAAGGCCCCGGCAGCGAGCGGCTCATCAATATCGAGCCGGGCAATACTGCCGGCAGCCATTACGCAATCGCCGTTGACGTGGGCACCACCACGGTCTGCGCCGAGCTCCTGGACATGAACCGCCAGGAGGCTGTGGCAGAGGCCTCGGATTACAACCGGCAGATGAAATACGGGGATGACGTGATCAGCAGAATCGTGTACACCCAGAAGGATGACGGCTTGCATATTTTACAGAAGGCGGTCGCGGATACGATCAACGGCGTTATCGATGTCTTGATTAAGAAACAAAAGATCGACCGTCAGGATATATCCCACATCACCGTATCCGGGAACAGCGTGATGACCCATATCCTCTGCAATCTGGACCCGCGGTATATCCGCACCGCGCCGTACACGCCCACAATAAACACCCTGCCCCCGGTTAAAGCGCGTGAGCTGGGGATAAACCTGGGCTCTCACGCGTACCTCTCCGCCGTGCCCCTCGTTGCAAGCTATGTGGGCGGAGATATCGTCTCCGGGGTTCTCGCCTCAGGCCTGTACCGGAGAAAAAGGAACACGCTCTTCATCGACATAGGAACGAACGGCGAGATCGTGGTGGGCAACAGGGAATGGCTCGTGACCGCTTCCTGTTCAGCGGGCCCGGCCTTTGAGGGCGGGGGCATACGCCATGGGATGCGCGCAGCAGACGGCGCCATCGAGGAGATACGCATTGATCCTGATACCTGCGAACCGGTGGTCTTCACCATAGGCGAGGACAAGCCGAAGGGGATCTGCGGTTCGGGGATCATCAACATCGTTGCCGAGCTTTTGGAAGCAGGCATCCTGGATCAAAAGGGAAAGTTCAAAACCGGCATACGCGGGGGCCGGGTACGCCGGGGGAGCGACGGCATGGAATACCTGCTCGTGCCGGCTGAGAAGAGCGGCATAGACGGCGATATCGTCATAACCGAAGTCGACATAGACAATTTCATGCGCGCCAAAGGCGCCATGTACGCGGGCTATCAGACGCTTCTGGAAAGCGTCGGACTCGCGTACAGCGACCTGGACGAGGTCATTATCGCCGGCGCATTCGGAAGCTACATCGACATCGAAAAATCAATCATCGTCGGACTCCTGCCCGACCTGCCGACCGAGCGCTTCAGCTTCATCGGCAACAGTTCGCTTGCCGGCGCAAAGCTCGTGACCCTGTCGCCCGATCTCTGGGATGACGCAATGCAGATCGCCGGCAAGATGACAAACTTCGAGCTGTCGGACAACAAGTCATTCATGGATTACTATATTGCGTCCCTGTTTTTCCCGCACACGGAGATCAGGGATTTCCCGACCGTTATGGAGCGGCTCAGGAATATTGAAAAATGTGCCGCAGAGACACAAAGACACGGAGATAAAATGGATTCTACTATCGATTCAAATATATCAATAGTTGGAGAGAAAAAAATAATTGAGTAAGATAATAGCAGTCGCCGGCAAAGGCGGCACCGGCAAGACGACGGCAGCGGCGCTCATAATCCGCTCCCTGCTCCGGCGGGGGAAGACCCCTCTGCTTGCCGTTGACGCCGACCCGAACGCGAATCTGGCCGATTCCCTGGGGATCAAGATCGAGGAGAGCATCGGATCAGTGCTGTCGGATTTTCTGCGCGACAGGGCAGCGCTCCCGCCCGGAATCACGAAGCAGGCCTTTCTCGAGATGAAGCTCCACCAGATCCTTAAAGAGGGCAAGGATATTGACATGCTGGCCATGGGGGTTCCGGAGGGCCCGGGGTGTTACTGTGCGGCGAATGCAATGCTCCGAGACTATTTCGACTCCTTGTCGAAAAACTATCCCTATATCGTTGTTGATAACGAAGCGGGCATGGAGCACTTCAGCAGAAAGACGGCCGGACGGATCGACATTCTGATTTTCTGCTCCAACTACTCCCTGAAGGGGCTCAAAACAGTAAAGATTTTGTCGGACATGGTCGACGAGCTCAAAATCGCTGTCGGTGCCAAATATCTGCTCGTGAACCGGACTCCCGAGGCCCTGGAGCAGGAATTTCTGGACCGAGTAAGGGATATGGGCATGCCCTTGCTGGGATACACGGTTATGGACAGGGAGATTGAAGAGTCCGAGATAAAGGCGGTGCCGCTCATGCACCTTCCGGGCAGTTCCGCGACCGTGCAGCGGTTTGAAGAGATGGTAGGCAGGATACTCACCTGATAAGGAAAGCGGTCTCCGATTGACCGCGCGACCCTCTTCGCAGGGTGAAGGTGATACTATCATTGATCTTGATCTCCGGAGGATGACCGCGCTCATACGCGGCCAGAGGCAGGGATTCGCATGCTCGTTAAGGGATTTACAGATTTTACGATAAGAACACCTGATTGTCGTCCGGGCATCCCCGCATGGGTCGCGGAGTTTAGACTGGAAACAGACGGCGATATAACAAAATTATTTTCATACATAAACGCCGTGATTGACAATGCATCGCTGTATGACAATCCCTATTATGTAAAATTCAGGCGGGGAGACGTGCAATGCGCCTTATACCCGGAGAAGGCGGTTGCGGCGCCCTTCAGAGACAGAACCGAGGCTGTCTGTTTTATCGAAGATCTGATTGATTTTCTCAATGATATATATTCAAAAAAAACCTCCATTGAGCCGAATCACACAATTACCAGGCAAATTCCCGTTCTTGAGATTTTGAAATTACTCCCCCGTAATAACTGCGCTCGCTGCGGATTTGCATCCTGCATGGCGTATGCAGACGCGTTAAGCAAAAAGGAAACCACAATCGACCGGTGCCGAGAACTCGGCGATATTAAGGGCGATAATGCCTTAAAACTGGAATCGCTGCTGTCCTGAGTACATACAGGAGCTCTTTATCTTTCTATAATAATTTTCTTATGGACATCCGATCCCCCTTTCTATATCTTTTCTATAAACAATGGTTGCAATTGTTATGCATACCCGACAGATACTTGTATTGCAGGGAGGTTTCTATTGAAATTAGCGGTAACCGGCAAGGGCGGCGTGGGCAAAACGACGATCGCGGCGCTCATAATAAGAAACCTGGCTGATAAAGGGAAGCGGATCATCGCTATAGACGCGGATCCTGACGCGAACCTGGCCTCCGCCCTGGGGCTTCACGGCAGCGACCAGATCGTTCCGATAGCTGAAATGGAAGCTCTCATCGAAGAGCGGACCGGCGCCAAGCCGGGACAGTCCGGCTCCTTCTTTACGATAAATCCGAAGGTGGACGACCTGCCGGAAAAGCTCTCCATAACAAACGGCACTATCCGCCTCATGGTCATGGGCACGGTGAAGAAGGGCGGAGCCGGGTGCGTCTGCCCTGAGAGCGCGCTGGTCAAAGCGCTGGTATCACACGTGGTCTTTTACCGGGATGACGTGGTGGTGATGGACATGGAGGCCGGGATCGAGCATTTAGGCAGGGGTACGGCCACTGCGGTGGACATGATTGTCGTTGTGGTTGAACCGGGCAGGCGGAGCATTGAGACGGCGGAAAAAATTAAAAAACTGGCGGCCGATATCGGCATCAAGCGTATCGGGATTGTGGGAAATAAAGTCCGCAGCCAAAGAGACGAGGACTTCATACGGCGCAATCTTCCTGATTCGAATATACTGGGCTTTCTCCCCTATAATGAAGCATTAGTAGATGCTGATCTTGCAGGCCTGGCAGCGCCTGCGGATTCTCCGGAGCGGATAGAAGATATATTGCAGAAAATTATTATTTAATGGCGCAGGGGCTCACACTTTACCGTGGGTGCAACTGAGCTGCTTGCTTTTTTCCAACGCAATAAAATCATCGTCAAAGGAATACCAGATGATCTGGTAGTTTTTCCTGAAATCCCTTACGTCCTCGCCCACATATTTGCCGTCCAGCAGGCACCGCTTCATGAGCTCCGCGATGGTCTCCATCTCCTTCTCCTCCATACCCACCCTGGTCATCTCCTGCACGCCGATGCGTACGCCGCTCGGGTTGGTGGCCTTGCTCAGGGGATCGAAAGGGAGGAGATTCATGTTACATATGATATTATTATCCTTTAAAACGCGCGCCGCCTCGTCGCCGCCGCCCAGATCCTTGACGTTGAGCGCCACCTGGTGGCTCTGGGTGTATCCGAATTCCTTGCCTTCGACAGTGAAGCCGCGCTTCTCAAGCGCCCCGGCCAGGGTTTTCGCGTTCCGCACGACCTGATCCGCGTACGCCTCGCCGAAGACTATGAATTCGAACGTAGTCATGGCGAGCGACACCAAGGTGTCCAGGTGATGATTGCTGGAGCTGCCCGGAAAGGCGCCCTTGTCGATCTTGATCCAATCCGTATCCTTCATATTGCTGTAGATGATGCCCCGCTGTGACCCGAAGAAGGTCTTATGCGTGCTTGCGATCACCACATCAGCCCCCTCCTTAAGGGGATCGGGGAAGCGCTTCCCTGCAATGAGCCCCAGGACATGGGCGGCGTCATAAATCAGGGCGATACCCTTGTCTCTGCAAAGGGGCGCAAGCTCCTTCACCGGATCCGGAAACAGGTACAGGCTCTTGCCCATGATCAAAACCTTGACCGGAACCCTCTCCAATATATTGATGGTCTCCTTAACGTCAATATGATATCCGTCCGGCATGAGGGGAAAATTGATGATATTCGAGGAATATTTTCCCACGGAGCCGTGGCGGTGATGGCTGATATGGCCGCCGCCCGAGGTGGAGTTGACCATCACGATGTCTCCCGGCCTGATATAACGGCTGAAGACCGTATCGTTTGCCACGGTCCCGGATACCGGCCTCACCTCAAGGTGCTCGCAGTCAAGGAGCGATTTCAGGTGCTGCTTGACGCGGGACTCGATCTCGTCGATGATCTCGGTCCCCTGGTAGTAGCGCTCGCCCGGGTGCCCCTCTGCGTAACGGTGGCAGAAATCCGATCCCATGAGCCTCCGCGCGCGCTTGCTCATGACATTTTCGCTCGCAATGAGATTGATGGTGCTCGAGCGCCATTCATTCTGATTTTCAACCAGCTCTTCGATCCGCTCAATGTTTTTTTGATAAATCATGACTGTCCCACTTAAAATTAATCAGGATGACATGCGATACGTTATTGGAAAAGCATGCGGTTATGTCAACTATAAAGACGGATTTTCTCCGGGATTTATCACGATGATTTTTTTGTTATTGACAGGCATTGGCTCAGTAATTACTACCTGGTTTTGTAACAAGGGCGATTAGCTCAGTCGGTTAGAGCGCCTGCCTCACATGCAGGAGGTCGTTGGTTCGAGTCCAATATCGCCCACAAAAAACGGCTTATTATGTTTACACATCTTCAAATTGTGTAAATCAAACAAGCCGAAAATGAGGCTACCGGACGACCGGCGTCTCTTAATTCTCAGTTAAACACGGAAAGTGTTCATAGTCAACCTTCAAAAGCTTCGCCTATACGGCTTCTGCATGCAAAAAACTACCAAAAGGGAATAATAAGTTTTTTAGCATTCAGCCGTAACGACGTTATGATGACCGATCCTCGTGTAATGGCTCCCGGCTTTAGTCGGATACTCTTTTATGAGAATCTCGGCGGGAATTGAAAATTTAGCGGAAAGAGCGCGTATCATATTTATCGATAACGGCCGTTTTTTATTCAAAACATCCGATACATGCCCTTTCGAGCCGATTATGCCTATGAGGTCTTTATTGGTGAGATTGTTTTGCTCCATGTAGAATTTTAAGGCTTCAATTGGATCGGGTGCTTCAATGGGGAAATGTTCATTCTCGTATTGCTCGACAATAATTGATAATATTCCCAGCTCATCATATTCAGCCGTCCCTTTCTTTGCATCCATAAGCTTTTCAATGCGTTTGAGGGCGCTTTCGTAATCTCTTTTATTTCCAATCAGCTTAATATTCATGATTAAATCTCCTCGGCGTTTATTTTGTCATATTGTAAATGGGTGCCTATGAACCGTATGTAAACAATTTGATGGCCGTAATTGACTTTGACGACAAGCCGGTAGTTGCCTCCACAAATATCAAAGACCGCCCTGTTTGAGCCTAAAATGCTGGCTTTCGCAAATTGCTTTTTTATGGCGGCCGGTTTTTCCCGTTTCGCCTTTTTTACAAAGCCAACCCACGCCCGCAGTTGTTCTTCCGTTTCCCTATGCTTTGTCCGGTATTCCTTAAGCGTGTTGACTTTAATTATCCTCATGGATTATCATACACTGATTATTAGTTATTCTGTCAACCATAAAGTTACCAAAATGCGAACTTTGTTA
>Ga0154758_115_pt2 | contig 19633 bp, 19 predicted proteins | sample Rifle2008BG16ft_FD_105766 | JGI IMG/M metagenome (GOLD analysis project Ga0154758, IMG submission 105766) | Spirochaetes bacterium RBG_16_49_21
AGGACAAGCCGATCTTCACATTTCCTCTGAAATTGTGGAGAAACATTCCCATTTTATGATACACCCCCGCCGGGACACCAAATGTCCCTGTAGAAAAAAATTCAATCCCCGCAGAATTTTTTGTGCATTTCGCCGATTTTCGCAAGCCACAATTCCCTGAAGTCGCCGGGTGAAACAGCCTCAGCCTCAGGCCCGTAAAAGAGCACGCGCCGCACGATCTCCTCGTACGACTCCACGGGAACGGTAAGCAGAACGTTAAGCTCTCCGTCCGCATCATCCCGCTCCGCCTTCTGCTTCGGGTGCCATTCCTGGGCCGCGACGATCCCCGCGCTTTTGCCGGTAAAGCGTATCGTGACCCATACGGTCTCCGTCTCGGCGAACGCGGTGCGCATAATGCCGTAACCCGATCCGATGATCCCGTCCAGCTCACGATCGTCCACCGCGGCAATGAACGGCGATCTCGTGCGCATCGCGGAGCGTATGCGGGAAAGGCTGAACTGGCGTTTTTCGCCGGACGCGCGGCAGAACGCGAGCACGTACCACCGGCCGTCGTAGTTGATGAATCGGAGCGGCTCGATCATTCTGTGCTCCTCGTCTTTTCCGGGTTTGGCATACGCGATGTCGCACGCAACGCGCTCCTTGAAGGACTGGAAAAGCTCGTCCAGCACGGTGCCGTCGAATGTTTCAACGGACGGGAACTCGTAAATCACGGCGTTCGCGAGCTCACGATGGCGGGGATCGAGGATTCTTGTTGCCTGTTTTTGTATTTCTTTCGCGACAAGGGGCATAAGCGAAAGCGACTTCGCCATGCCCGCGGCATAGGCGTAAAAAAGAAGATAACGTCCGGGAGAGAAAATATCCACGGGCTTTGAGGATCGGTACGTGCGCGTTTTTCTGTCGTATTCGATCGGACAATCGCATCGGTCGCGGAGATATTCAATATCCCTTTTTACCGTGCGGAGGTCCACCTCGAACCGTTCCGACACGCGGCGTATATCGACGCGGCCGTAATCCCTGAGGCATTGCGTTATATACACAAGTCGCTCGGTCTGGCTCATGGTACTATCTCCTACGGAAACGCGGCATGCTGCGTCTCTGCGGAACCGTCTGCGCCGCGGGGATTGGGGCCAATCCTCCTCGCGGAAGTTTCGCGCGTGCTCCCCTGTCTTCGGATATGATCCTATCAGCCTTCTGTCATTTTCTCCATAAGTAAAATGAAATCTTCGCATTCCTCAAGCATGGCCTTCACTTCTTCCTTTGCGAATTCCGCGAAATCATCATAGTCGCTGTCCATTCGTTTTTCAAATGAGCGGGTAATGATTTTCGAGTAACGAGCATCGATACTTCCGGTTTTAACGAATATCTTATTGAACCAGCCTATGAGCCCGCTGTGTTTGCCGCTCTGGAAACCGCGAGAAAGCGCCAGCGCCGATAACGCATGAAACATAGCATAATAAATCCGACTGACGGCCGCGGTGTGCATATTATTTTGATGCAGCAACGCCGCTTCCTTTTGAATCTCTCTCGCGCGATTCAATCGGTGATGTACGAGCTCGCGTTTCTCTTCTGGTCTTAGCATCATGCCGTTACCCCCGTTTTGAGGGCTGCCTGGATATAGGGTTGTTTTCCCTTCAGCATTAGGAGTTCAGGTTCCGCTACGATGTGCGCGTCTATTATGCAATCATACTTTATGTTTAATAAAGCTATAGCATCAAAAATTTTATCTTTTGCCCGCCATCCGATTATTTTTCTCAGCACGATAAGCACGTCATAGTCTGAATCATTATGCGCCGAACGAGCGACGCGGGAACCGAAGAGAGTTACTCTGTATATAAGGTCCCCGAATTCCTCTTCGAGTTCATGTTTGATATCTTTAATAAATTGCTTGTTGCGCATTCCGACCTCCGCAAGGTTTTCAGTAATATCAATTCCTCTTGATTCAATGTAATAGATAGTAAGATAAACATTGTATGTCGTATGTATCCGTTAAGGGGAAAAAGGTGATAAATAAAGTGATAAAATAGTATGTTTTTATTAAAAAATGTAAAGATATTTTTCTTCTTTCCAGGTAATATAATATTTACCGGGTGTGAATTAAATTCCGGGTAAAAGAGGGTACGAGACCGACCCCTCCGGGATTCAGGGGGCCAAAGAATTGACGTGTGAAATCTGGGTATAAGTTAGCCAAATTGGAGAGGGGGAGCCTAGAGCTAAGCTTTTTGCGCCCCCCTTCTCTTATTGAGGAGAAGGGGGGAAGGGGGGATGAGGTCGCCGGAATCATATAAATATTTTGTTTGCAGTACACGGCAGGCCGATATATGCTGCCTTCTGGCCGTCATAGGCCCGTACGATAAAACGGCTGCGGATGACGGCGCTGATTTCCACCTATAGGATGACCATGTCGACAGAACAGAACCATACTGAGGATACGAACGGCGAAAACTTCGAAGAGATGCTTGAACACTCGATGAGCCGGAGGGACGACTTTACCGTCGGCACCAGGGTGGAGGGTACGGTCGTATACATAACCGGCGAGAGCGTGTTCGTGGACATACTCGGTAAGAGCGAAGCGGTCGTCGATATCGGCGAATTTCGCAGCGCCGGCGGCGAGGTAACCGCCGGCGTGGGGGACGCGATCCAGGCCTTTATCGTCTCTCTTGCCGGCGGTGAGATACATCTTACCACCGGCATCGGCAGGGGGGCGACAAGCCCGGCCATTATGGAAATGGCCTTTCGTGAGTCCATTCCGGTTTACGGAACCGTCCGGGGCGTCGTTAAAGGCGGGTATTCAATTTCGGTGGGAGGGATAAAATGTTTCTGCCCCTTCTCGCAGATCGACTCCCGGCCCCCCTCCGATTACAATGCCGTGCTGAACAAATCATTCACGTTCAAGATACTGGAATACACGGAAAGGGGAAAAAATATCATCCTTTCGCGGAGTATTCTCCTTGAAGAGAAAAGGAAACAGGCCCTGGACTCCCTGAAAAAAAATCTGAAACAGGGCGATGCTGTTTCCGGAATCGTGACCGGGGTCCGCGATTTCGGCGTATTCGTTGACATCGGCGGCGCCGAGGCCCTGATACCGAAATCCGAGCTTTCACGGAGCAGATTTGATGATACCGGAGCCTTCCGCGAAGGGGAACCGGTACGGGCGTCGGTCAAGTCCATCGACTGGGCGTCCAAAAGGATCACCCTGAGCATCAAAGACCTTCTCCCTGATCCCTGGGAGCATATCGACAACTATGAAGTCGGCCAGACGATAACCGGGCAGGTGGTGAATATCATAAAAAACGGCGCCTTTGTCGAAATCGAGCCGGGTATGGACGGATTCATCCATGTCTCCCGCATGAGCCATGTCGATAAGATACGTAAGCCTGAAGAGGCGGTCGCGTTGGGGTCCCGGGTAAAGGCCGCCATAACGGGCATCAATCCGGGAGAGCATAAAATCTCCCTGGAGCTCGTGCCTGACGAGCCGGAGCTGTGGAAGGAAAAGCCGTCCCAATCGGCAACCCTCGGCGCCCTGTTGGGAGACAAATTCAAGGATATCCGGAAAAAAATGGATAAATAGATGATAACATTGAAAAACGGGTTTGTGGTCCCCTATAATAAGGACTTTGACGTATTCTGTAAGGATCTCATGGCGTCAATAGTTACTGAATCCCGCAAATCCGCCGAATCCCGTCCTCAGGACGAGGGGCTCTCCCCCAATGAATTATTCCTGAAAGAGGTTATGGACAACTGCATCTTCGTGACGCACCAGCTCTTCGAGATCGCGAAGGAGCGCGAAGACTTCTCGCGCTTTATCATTACCGGATTTTTATTCAACAGCATTATCTGCTGCCTGCCGACGCTGAGCGGCTCTCAGCCGGCGGACGACCCGAAGGGGCAAAATAGGATTCATTGAAGGCATAGCAACAAATTTACAATAAATCGAGGAGCTCCCGCAAAACTCCCCTATCCATGCCGTCTATCTTTTTCTTAATGATTTCCGGATCATCCTGCTTCCGCAGAGAAAGCGTCAGGCTGATGCTGTCTCCTTCAAAATAGGGAGGGTACTCTATCCTGATCCCCTCCGAAGAATAACGGCGGACGATCTCATCAGCCTTCATCTTGAGAGATGAATAAGAGGGATATCTGAGGCGGTATATCCGGCCGAACAGGTACTCGTCCCACCGCTGTATGCCGCCGGCTTCATCCGGCGCGATATTCTGAAGCGTGCCTGCGCCTTCCGCGCGGTCGTATATATCCGGGAGCATTCCAATAAGGCTCTTAAAAATATTCACCCGGATCGGCGCATACTCAAGCCACCGGGATATCATGTCGATTGCATCAGGGGCCAGTTCCGTCAGCTCCCTTATGATTTTATGCGGAATATCCTTGTGATCGAGGTATCGTTTCAGCGGCTGCGGCAAATTCATGGCGGCGGTGAGCAGGGATTCGCTGTTTATAAAATACTCCGGGATATGCAATCCGTTTTTCGCCGCATGAGCGATCAGATCAGCGCCCCCGTCAAAGGTATTTCTAAGAATATGGAGTATCTTGAGCCTTCCGACAGGGCCTGCTTCGTTCCTATGGCATTTCAGAAGAACGGATCTGACGTACCATTCGGCGTCAATGCCGGGCAGAACGACGGCCGGGGTCGCGTCATGTCCCAGCTCCTTAAGAATGCGGAGCCGGTTAAAGCCGAACACCACCCGGAGCCGGTCCGGTTCCCGGACAACGACCGGAGGATCAAGCACGCCGAAATCCCGAATCGAGGAGCGTAAGCCCTCATCGATATAATCCCTGCTTATCTTGAAATACCGGTCGTCGAGATCGATGTCGTTTAACGATAGTCGCATACGCGTGTCAGAGCAGATCCGCAAGCAGGTTCCCGAGCTCGTTCGGCAAAATGACCCGTAACTTGGAGAGTCCCCCCATGGCGGCCTCTCCGGCGTCGGTAAGCTCGCTCGTGCATATAAAGATCCCCTGCCGGGCCTTCATATCGTTTACGGCCTGGGCCAGATTTCTAAGCGGTATTTCACTGACCCGGATATCCTTCCACCGTCTGACCCAGATCAATGTTTTATCCTTGACGGACTGGGAATAGGCCAAAAAGTCGACGCCGTCCGCCTCGCGGTACGTTTGCAGTATCTCGTCCACCCGGTACCCCAGCCTCGCCATCACCCTGCTGGCGATTATCCTGAAATTTTCCACATCGAGCTGAATAAAGGCATTAACCTTTTCAGCGGCCATGCTCGACACGGCCTTCTTTTTCTCTCCACCGTCATCCCGCGCCGATTCGGCGTGCGCCGTCGCAAGCAGGGGGCTTAAATCTATCGTCCTTTCACTCTTGAGCCCGCATATCTGCCAGACAAAGTCAGATGGAAAGGAATCCTTGAGCCATTCCTCGGTATATTCGACCACCGATCCTTCGACATCCCGGGGGCCGGTCTTGAAATCCATTTCTTTCCGCAGCATGGTGGTCAGCGATTGAATATTCCGGTATTCACGCTCCGCCTGATACAGCTGGTTCCAGTATTCATACGCGGGCTCCGTCATCTCGGCGTTCAGGGCGGTAAATCCGAGATCATACAGAATTACGGAAAGCTCTTCGGTCATTCCTTTCTTTCTGGCGTAACTGAGAAGCTCCTCCAGCACCTTCACCCCGTCCGCCGGCCGCTTGGCCTGAACCGAGAGTATAGCGTATAACCTCTTGGCGACGAACAGGGCGTTCTCATCGGCGCTGGTATCGATGATCATGCGCACATAATTGAGGGCGGCTTTATAATCGTGTTTCCGCTGCTGCGCAAACGCCATGGCGAGGTTCCCGATATCGGAATGAGGATCAATGGACAATGCCTCCTTGAAGTAATCGACCGCTTCGTTCGTCTTCTGATTCTGGTAGCTCGTAATGCCGGCGCCGAACAGGATTTCGAAATCCCGCTCCTCGAGCCGGAGCAGCCGCTCAAAATACCGCTGGGCCAGATCAAAGTACTCATGGCCGAGCAAGATAAAGGCGACGTGGTAGAGGGCCTTCACATCGCCCGGATAATTTTTCAAGATGTCGAAAAAAAGCTGGAAAGCTTCAAGCGTCTTTTCAGACGATATATAGGCCTCGGCGAGCTTCCGCTCCACCGCTATCTTATCGACCTCCGAGTCGTATTTGTTGATTCGTATGACCTCCTCGAGGTGGCGGACTCCATCCTCGATCTGACTCCGGTCCAAATGAATCAGGGCGAGCCGGTAATGGGCAATCGGGTTGCCGGCATCAAACTGCAGTATCTTTTCGTATTCCAACATGGCCTGATCGACAAGATTCTGATTCAGGTAGGAGTCCGCACGGCGCAGGGGATTCAGGCGGGGAGCCAGGATATACAGATACACGAATATTATCCCGACGATTACCAACAGCGATATGAGGGCCGGAACCAGCATACTACTTCCGTATGAACCTTACGAGAGCGGGCCAGCCGTTGATGACAACAGAGCGGTCATCCTCTCTCTTGACGATGAAATCATCCTCATGCTTTATCCTTGTCTTCATCGGAAGGTTTATCATGATATCCGGCGGAACGAATTTCGGAAGCTTTTCAAAATGTATCTGTATCTCGTTGCTCGTGGATACGACCCGTATGGTGAGGAGTCCGAACCTCGACGGCGCGTCCTCGATCCGTATCTCATTGCCCGGTTCGAACCATTGCGGCTTCGGCAGCGGAAAGAGATCAAGGCGCTCCGGATAATCGACAAAAAGAAGATTCCGGATCGTGGCATAGATCATCGAGTTGACCGTTATAGAAGCGCCCTCGCCCCAGTTGCCCCTGCCGCTGGCGGGATGGATATATTCGGGAAGGACATATCTCCTGTTCTTCGTTTGTAACAGATTATCGATCATCCCGTACGCCCTCATGTCTTTGAGGAAAATCAGGTTATTGGCGATTATGAAGGTTAGAAAAATATCCCAGCCGAGCGAGGTGATAAAGAACGGCTTCTCTGAAATATGCCCCTCCATTGAGCCGAGGAGGGATCGGATGGCGTTCTCGGAGATGGAATCGATTCTGAAGGGAAATCCCGCGCAGATATTGAATATCATGAATTCATTATCGGGACTGCCGCCGTCCGCATTAAAGGCCGACTCCGACACGATGCCCGCGATCCGCTCCGATTCCTTTTTAAACTTGATCTCATCGCCGAATATTCCCAGACATCGGGCCAGGTAGGAATACTGCGCGAGAGCAAAGGCGATGAGTATGGAATCGTGAGGGTGTTCTTCCGCAATATAGTAATCCCCCAACGTATTTCTATTGCGGACCCCGGGCTTTCTGATTTTTGCGGAATAGCCGTTCAAGAGGAATGCTTTTTTCTTAATGAATTCAAATCTTGTCCGCAGAAACTCAATATCCCTCAGATGAATGAAATAATCCGCAATCGCGGCTATTACATAACAGATGCCGGTGACGTCATCAATGGAAAGGCTCTTTTCGCCGACGCTTAAAGCGTTTATCATTTCATTAATATAATTGATCGATTCATTGAAGTAACCCATCCGGTTGCTTCCATATATCAGAAAATACGCCGTCCGAAGACCACGAGCGCCGCCTTCAATTACCAATTCCTTCGGCAAGCCGTTGAGCAGGGAAATCTTGGAGCCGTAAAACCAGTTCTCCAGAAGTTTTGACGGAAGATGGATATTGGCTCCATTCCTGATCTTGATGCCGGCGAATGAGGCAAAATCATCCTTGACCTTGCTGAAATCGTACTTTCCCGCCGGTAAACCGGCGCTCCGGTCAAGTGCGATGCGGAATATAAACCTGTTTTCGCCCTTTTTTAGTTCAAATCCCAGCCCGAGCGTCGCCAGTCCATACGGAGAGTCGCTGCGGACCTGCTCCGGTCCCGCCATGCCGATATCCCGGCCGTCATTCCCCCCGCCGGCGGTTATATAATCCGGTTTGCTGACCGAGCATATTGATTTTCTCCCCGCGATGCTTACGCAAAATGAATCCCTTTCATACGCAACCGACCGGAGCCCCCCCAGCGCGTAGAGGTCGTAGGGCCGGACGACAAACAGGAGCGATGCCTGCTTGCGCTCTTTAAGGAAACATTGAGTCTCGATGATGGCCTCATCAATACTGCTCCGCGCCCCGTAAACGATCTGATTGAGGGTGAACAGCCCCGTCCCCCATGAGGAATGAATGATCGAATTTTTCGTATCTCTGTCCTGCGCGACTTTTTTCAAATTATCCGCAGCCCGATAAACCATATCGCCGTGGAGAACCCAGAGCTCCACGGACCAGTGGTCGTATGACGGCGAGATCATGCCCGAGGGGTCGACGAAGATTCCCTCACGGGAAAGGAAGTTGGTGAAATAGCAGCAATCTCTCATAGTGCTGTTGATCAGCACCAGCGGGATAAAAGCCGCTGCGCGCTCCGGATCGCCCGGCACGGTAACCCAGGCCGGCCATCTAAAATATGAAAATTTCTGGAAGAGAATATAATTATTGAGACCCGCAAAATATAGGTGTTGAGATGACTGGAATTTTATTGGATCAACATTGACTTTGCAGGCGCGCGTAAAATCAAATAATCTTTTTTTGGCGTTGCTTTTAATCGGCGTATGGCTCAATGGCGACCACGGATTTCATTCAAATCTAAAATGTTTTCAGCGCTTCTTCTTCCGTATCATAAATATCAAACATGTCCACAAGCTCAACGACCTCGAATATCTTTTTAACCGCGTTGTTCATATTGCACAGGGCGAGCCGCCTCTTCTGCTCATTTAATATTCTCATGGTGGAAACAAATATCCTGAGGCCGGAGCTGCTCATATATTCGACCCCCGTTAAATTCAGAAGCAGATGCGTGTCCGGCTCGTTCTGTATCAAACCATTGATCTCCTTCTCTATCTCTGCTGAAAGGTGCACATCCAACCTGCCTGAAAGGTAGATGACATTGACGTTCCCGACCTTCTTAATTTTCAGATCCATATCACGCTCCACTTGCATACCATAATGAATGGCAATTGTAAATACCCGCGGCCTATAAATCAATTAAAAAATGGGCCGCCCCCTACTCGCGCCCCTCTTTTGTCTGTTTCTTGGTTATGATAAGGCTTGCAGCCGTTACAATGAAAATTACTGAAAAAACAGCGGCAAGTATGATCAAGACCACCGGCGCTTCCTGTCTCGCCAAAGCCTCCCGCGCACCGGACTCGAGATCGAGATCCGCTGCGATCTTCATGCTGGTCGCTTGCTGCGTATGAATGAATATGAAAATCAGCACGGCCGCGACAAAGGGATAGCACAGCCCGTTATAGTAAACGAGGCCCCGGTAGCGCAGAGGATCGAAGAGGGGCATGATCATTGCCAATCCATTAATCAACAACAGCACGGAAAATATCCGGAAAATATAATAGAGCGGCGACATGATATCATCGCCATTGATCTGATTCAGCCAGTCTTCCTCGGTAACCTTCCCCACCACGACATTTTTCGTACCGCTGCTTTCAAAGTCATGCACCGCGGCAGTGTTCTTTTCTTCGGAGATCACTGAAAAGAGCTTAAAAGCCTTATACGGCGAAATGAAAAAAAAGACCCCGACGGCGATATACACTACGCCGGTAAGAATCACCACGCCTTGAAGAATGTTTGTCGCCGCAGACCTCATCCGGAGCACCTCGCGTAAATAATTGTAATGAAACTTACTCTTTTTATCCACACAGGATTATAAATCAATAAGAATTTCAAAATTAATTCCTTAAAATTTAGCGACTGCTCATAAAGCAGGAAACAAATGTCTACATCGCTTTTGTAGACGCCCAACCCCTATTGAAGGCGAGGATGATCATCCTCGCCTTCAATAGGGGTTGGGGGGAATTTATAAAATAAATTTTAAGAAATTACATCTGTTTTTTATACAATTTTTGCCAAAAGCTTATCCGATAATTCCTGCGATACCTCCAGGATTCTGCCGATGTTAACATCCCGTTCCGATACCTCAAGTACGAAATTGGCATCGGAGAGATCATTTCTCTTATCATCGGCATGCCGCTCCTGGATGAAATCCATATAGTTGACGAATAGTTGTATCAGCTTTCCGTTGCGGTAATTCATTGCCGCGCCGTTATCGACCGAAACATGGAGCGTCTCCTCCACGTCGATTCTGAACATATCTTCGATCTGCACCTTGAAATCAGGATATCCTGAATTGTAGGGGGAGCCCATGATCCCGACCTGTTCGAACAGCGGATACAGGCAAAACGATGCCGCGACAATATCCTTGAGGTAGCCGGTGCTGAAAAGCCTTCTCTCCGTTACGCCGTTATGGCCGAGAACGGCCACGGGCATATCGCGCAGCATCTCTATCCTGTTTGAGCCGCAAATCTCCTCCGCGAGCTTTACGATGAGACTATTCTTAAATATATGCTCCGTGGGGAAGGTGATGTCCAGGAGCTTATTGATCCGCTCATCCGAGAAGAATCGCCCGATCCCTTTTCTGAAATCATTGCTGCTTCCGCTGAGGAGATAGAGCGACAGGATTATATAGCCGAAAGACGATGTGTAATAGACATCGAATTTTTTCTCGTTTTTCCGCAGCGCATCCAGGAATCCTCCGTAGAACAGCGCGGGAAGCAACGCCGTCCCCAAAACCACCGCCCGCCTTTTTTTGGTAATCAGGGCCGCCAGGGCCGACACCGCCTCCTCTTCCACGAGCCGAGTCCTGCGATCGAGCCCGCCGAGGGGCTCTCCCGCGCCGAAGTCCGGCAGCACGAACCCGCCGGAAAAATTCCTTACCGTGCCGGCATACCGCTCGTTGACGACATAGTAAACCCTCTGACCTTCTTTCGCATGGGCGTCGAAAATCTCGAACTGGAGGCCGGGATCCTTCTTATTTTTAACCAGAGCAAATATCTGATCCGAGAGGCCCACTATCCTGTTCCGCAGATCAACATCATCATCGGAGCAATCGATCACGACGTACCGGTATTCTTTGGATAAAATAAAAAGGAGCGGGGATACAATGTCGGGATTAACCTTGACCTTAGATCCGAACGCAATGTTGATAAGATCGAGGTTTTCATTCACCGGCACGATCCACTCATTGAGTATCCCCTCGAAGCCTTTTTCCTCTCCAGAACGCTGAGACAGCGGTGCGGTGATCTTTTTCTCAAAAAAATTAAAAATCGAATCCCCCGAGATGCTCATATCAAGGACCACCGTCTTCGCATCTTTTTTGAGGGAGAGCGCAATAAGTGAGGACAGGAATGATTTCCCCGATTGATGGGATCGGCTGTACACGGTGATTATTTTACTTTTGCCGCCGGAATATTTCCTGCCGACCTCCGATAGACTGTATCCCATCCTGGTTATGATTTTCAGATATCCCCTGAGAAACTTGTATGATACAAGGAAGAACTTGTACAGGTCTTCAATACCGAAGACGAAAAGGGTCGAATCAACAAGCGCCCTGATCCTTCCGGCCGGCCTGTTTTCAGTAAATGGAAGAGGGCCGAAAAACGATCCCGGCTTCAGATATACGGTATCGTTTTTCCCCGAGGACTCTATCCCGAAGGCGCCGCTCACAATGACGTTGAACGAATCGACCTTTTTAAGATCAAATTCATCCCCCTTCTTAACCGAAGAGGTCTTCCCGATTTTCTGCAGCCCCTCGATCTCATCAGCCAGGCTGTGGCGGAAGAAGGGAAGTGCGATGAGTATTTTGCCGGTCATATTCATGAAGGAGCCGGATCGTTAAATTTTTTTCAGCAGATTTATCAACTCATTCTTGCCATCCAGCTCAATGGGACGGGTGTTCGCGAAATCGATAGCTGATTGAGCGAAATCGCCGGTCGTGATGAGAATTATCCTCATGGCGTTCTTGGCTTTCATGCTCTCCTGTAAATTGCGTAAAAACTTTTCCTGTATGGAATCGGTCGTCCGGATGAAACGTATAAGCCTGTTTGTCGACCGGGTATTGCGCCATTTGCCTTCGCTCTCGGTCGCAATGACCTCGATCTCCGTATCGCTTATGATTTCGATATCGGTAACTTTGAAGTTCATGGCTTCAACGATCTTGCGGCAGGTATGCTCGAATTGGGCCAATCCGCATATGAGAAAATCCTTGATCCGGTCGTCCTGCCTGAATTCCGCGTAAGTTTTCAGCTTCTGCTGGACGTCCCTGAAATCCGGCTTAATCTCGATTATCCTCTCCCACTGGTGTATGGCCAAAGGTATGTCCCTGATCTTCTCGTAACATTCGCCGAGATAATATCTGAGCCCGAGCTCGGTGGAACTGCCGCGACGGGAGAATTTGAGGCCGCGCTCGAATTCCATGAGCGCCTTCGGGATCATGCCCATCGACAGATGGCAGGCTCCCTTTGCCAGAAAGCATTTCACCTTGAGATCCTCGCTTTTCTGGGCTATCTCGAATTCCTTAATCGCCCACTCGAAATCGGACATCTGCCTGAGAACAAGGCCGAGGAAGTAGTGGGCCCGGTAATCAGAGGGGTCTATCCTGATAGCTTCAAGGAGCGCCTGTTTTGCCTCAGCATAGAGCGTGGTTTGGTAATAGATCTGGCCCAGATAGTAGTAGGACGGGGCGTGCTCCGGGTTAAGGGTAATGCTCTTTTTAAGAAAGACCGTTGCCTTCTCATACGTATTTAAATTGAAAAATATCGATCCCAGCTCATAATAATTCTGGAAATTGTCCGGCTCGATCCTCGTGAGTATGAGAAACTCATTTTTAGCGTCCTCGGCATAATTCTGATCGAGGTACAGTTTCGCCAGTTTGAACCGGAGTTCCTTCTCGGTGATTTCTTCATGATGATTATTATACTTCAAGGCCTGACGGTATTCCAGGATGGCGAACTTGAAATTTTTTTCTCTCACATACGCCTGTGCGAGGAGATAATGCGCATAAGAGTTCCGCTCGTCCGTCTCCAGCATTTCGGTCAGCTTCTTTATGGCAAGCCCGGTCTGGCCCGCCTCTATCATCCGCTCAATCTCCTCGACTCTCCGAGGCAGAACATAGGTGCGCATGACATACACTATTACCAGAGCCAGAATAATGACGAACAGAACGATGATCGTATAGGTCAAAACCATTGAACATGCAAGCCCGTGCTTTTATATTTTCACTATTGCCCCGATTAATTTATCGGTTTATCCTGATTGAATGCAAAAATAATTGACAAAAAAAAGTGCTTCCTCTATCTGAAAACCACACACCGGGGGCGTAGCTCAGATGGGAGAGCGCTTGAATGGCATTCAAGAGGTCAGGGGTTCGATTCCCCTCGTCTCCAATTCTTATCCGCCGTATCTCTTTTCGAATTTATTCCCATGGATAGTGACTATCTTCTCGATATAATATCTTCTTGTTCCCGCAGGGATGGCGACCTCTACCTCCTCGCCGGCCTGCCGGTTCTGCAGAGCGATTCCTATGGGCGATGAAAGGGAGATTTTCCCCGCGGATGGGTCAATCTCATCCGGCGAAACAAAAACAAACTCAATCCGGTCACCGGTATCAAGATCAAAAACCGTCACCGCGGCTCCGAATCCGATCTTATCCCCGGCTATTGAATCCTTCCTTAGCTCTTTCATCTGATTAAGCCGGGCGACCAGCTGTGCGATGCGCGCTTTTACAAAAGCCTGACGCTCGCGTGCAGCGTGATACTCGGCATTTTCCTTGAGGTCGCCGTATGCGCGCGCCTCAGCGATGCGCTTGGGAATCTCGACTTTATATTCATAATTCAGCTTATCAAGCTCTTCTCGAATCGTTTGTTTCTTTGCATCAGGCTCCACAGCCATGACTCACTCCAAATGGTTATTCAATTTTATCAGGATTTTGATATTCTTATTGTCATCCCTTTTTACAATAAAACCGTTCTTCTTAAGAGCTCTTTCAATACGATAGGTCATTAAATCAATCACTTTTTTTTTCATGCACCTTACCTGAATTAAAGTTGAAGGCGAGGATGATCATCCTCGCCTTCAGCTTCAATTTTTTATAACAACAACCTTCCCGAATTTGGCGAGCCCGGCGGCAGCGGCCTCTCCGCCGACCACGACCGTTATGGTGCCGTACCGAAAAAGCTCGCCTGCCTCGCGTACAATATCGGTCTCCTGCACGGCACGGATATGATCCAAATACCGGGCATAGTAATCCACCGGAAGATTATTATATGCGATCTCCATGTAATTGGACAGGATATTGTGGGGGGTATCGAACTGAAAGATAAAGCTGTTGCTGATCGCATTTTTAGCCCACACGATCTCGTTTCGGTGCATGCTCTCGCGCCCCAGCTTTTCGATATTCTCCTTCATGATGGCCAGCACCCGGCCCGCGGTTCTGTTCTCGGTCTGCGCATAAGCGAGGAACACGCCGGTTTTATACCTGAACCTGATCACCGACTGGACCGCATAGGCGAGGCCGCGTTTCACCCTGATCTCAGCCACGAGCCGGGAGTTGAAGGAGCCGCCGCCGAGCACATAGTTCATGATCTCCAGGGGATAATTTCCGGGGTATCCGATGTCCGGAGCCGCACTCCCCACGATAATGGTGGACTGGGGAATATCCCGGGGATAAAAAAAGATTGTATTATTTGAGCCCTGTAACGCGTCGGCGATCTTCCGTTTATCCACGGCATACTGCTGCATGCTTCCGGCTGAGATGGAAGAAAAAGACCCGGCGAAGAGCTTGTCGATCTCGGATGCGGGAAGGGAGGCGTATATGCCGATCATGATGTTGCGGCCGCAGAAATATCTGTGCCATGCTTCCTGCGCCTGATCCAGAGTCAGAAGGTTAATTGATTCCGGAGTGGGATACGATCCGTATCCGTCTCCGCCAAAAATAATTTCGCGGGCTTTCCCAAAAGCGGTTTCAGCCGGGTCCTCATATTTTCTTCTTAACGAATCGGAGAGCAATGCCTTGGCCATAGTAAAATACCGAGGATCAAAATTCGGATTCCGGATGAGATCGGCCATGATTGCGAACGCTTCTTTCTTAAAGCGCTCCAGCACCTTGATGGATATGACCGTATGCTCCCACGATGCATCAACGGACAGCCTTCCGCCCATCGAATCAATCGACTCGTGGAGTGCGGCTGAGGGATATTTTTTCGAGCCTGCCAGGGATATTGTTTTCGCTATGAGCTCGGATATCCCCGCACTGTTCTTATTTTCATACAGCTTCCCGAAACCAACCGAAGCCAGGATGGTTATCTGCGGAAGCTCGTCCCTGATATAGAAGAGCCTGACGCCGTTCCCCAGCCCGGCGGTGGTAACCTTCGGCATCCTGACGGTTCCCGATGCGGGCCGCCGCGCTCCGGCTGAGACCGCGCCGCTCGTGCAAAAAACAGAAAGGAGGAGAGATATGAAAACAAACCGAATCTTCATCAACGCCTTCCTTCATTCCCGCGGTTATTCGTCAGAATGCCCACGGTTCTGTTATTTTCGGTAAAGTATTTATCTCTCATACCCTTGATATCCCGGACGCTCGTCCTCTTGATCACGGACACGTAATCAACCGCGTGCCTCCAGTCGCCGAACAGGGTCTGATATTCGTTCAGTAATCCCGCAATCCCCTTGTTCGTCTCAAGACCGAAGACCATGCCGGATTCGATCGTGTTGACCATTTTTGCTATTTCCCGGTCCGATGCGGTATCAAAAAAGCCGTCCATCTCGGCATAGATGGCCTGTTCAAGCTCCTGCGCCGTATGAGGCGGCGACGGCGTTGCGAATATCAAAAAGAGATTATCATACCGGGACCCGGGACCGCCGTTCCATGCACTGACGGACGAGGCGATCTTCTTTTCCATGACGAGCGATCGGTACAGCCGCGAGGACTTCCCTCCTGCGAGAATCTCCGCTATCACCTCGCAGGTATAATCGTCGCGGGATGGGAACGCCGGCTTGTGCCATCCGATCACCAGATACGGCTGGGATTCAAAAGCAAGGGTAAAGCGCCGCTCGCCCGTTTGGCGGGGCTCCTTTATCGCTATCGGCTCGGGATCGGGCCGCGGCTCTATTCTGCCGAAATATCTGCTGACCATCTCAAAGCTCCGCTCCGTGTCCTGCATGCCGACAATGGTTATGGTCATCCGCGACGGGATGTAATAGTCATGGTAAAATTTTCTGACATCCGCCACGGAGAGATAGGGTATGTTGGAGCGCCATCCGATGATCGGGTGGCGGTACGGATGGGCGATGAACGCGGTTGCGATGAACTTCTCGAACAGGAGCCCCGTGCCTATTGAATCATAGCGCATGAGCCGCTCTTCAAGAACATTATTCCGCTCAAGGTAATATTCCCTGAGTACCGGGCTCATGATGCGTTCGGACTCCACCCTCGCCCAGATCTCGAGCTTGGATGCCGGCAGCTCAATATAATACCCGGTCATGTCCTTTGATGTTGACGCGTTAAATCCGACGCCGCCGTTTTCCGTATAGATTTTGTCATAGGGCGAGCCTTCGATGTACCTGCTCTGCTCGGAGAGGAGCTTCTTCATCTCGGCCTCGAGTTCCGGAAGGCGCACATTCTCCGGATCGGTGAGCTTGAGCCGGTCAACGGTTTCCCCCAGAGCCTCCAGTCTTCCGATAATGGGGCGCTCCTTCCGGTAATCCCTTGTGCCGATTTTATCCGTTCCCTTGAAGAGCATGTGCTCCAGGAGATGCGCGGCGCCTATGGTCCGGTAGCTCTCATCAACCGATCCGACCCGGAAGGATATCTCAAGAGCCAGCACCGGCGCATACCCCCGGTTCAAGAGAATGACGGTTATCCCGTTCGGCAGCTTCCTGGTCACGACATTCTTCTTAAGATACTCGCCCGGATCCCTGATGGCGGTGTATTCCGGAACCGCCCCTAATAAAAGCAATATCGATAGCGCAAGCGCACGAGCAGGCTTATTCATTGAACGACTCCGTAAGATAAAAGGTTTTTAGAAGTTTACTTATGATGACGATCTGTTTTTCCTTAAAATCTCTTCAGCGACAATTTTAAGCTTCGGGGATACCTTGAGCGGCGGAAGCTCAACCTTGAGGGTTGTTTCCTTTCCGAGAAGCTTCGACAAGGCGAACATCATCCGTTCGAAAATCTCAATCACCTTATCCTGCCTGTTCACGAGCTTGTAATATTTCAGCGCTATGAGCGGCTGCTTTTTGTCAAAAAAATAATAATCAGCCACCCGGGTCAACCCGTCCCGGTAACCGGTCTTCACAAATAGAACAGCGGCTTTGTGCACATCCCCGCCGTTGAAATATTCATTTCCGCGCCGTATAATCTCAACCCGTTCCCTGCTGTCCATGCCGACCTCGAGTACATAATAAACATTAGACTTATTGCCTAACTATTTACGGGGTATACGGGGCGGAGCCCCTTAAAAAGCCCCCCGCAGGGGCTCCCTGCGAGCGCGAGACGGGAGTTTCGCAACAAGTCTAATCATCATACAATCTAAATGGTGATAGTATACTACCATTATTGGCAAAATACAAACAAAAATTTATATTTAAATTTAATTCACGCCTCCCAAAAAAATCCTTTATCATTAGAAGCAGGTTCCTACAATGTGCCCGATATGCACAACCGCATTCTGAAGCCTGCTTCCGGCAGCCCGCATAACGGAGGATCATTGATGAAAACCGTATTCGAAAAAACATTGCACAGCTTATCAGATCCGGGTTTCCGATCATCGCGGCGGCTTTTCATCCGCGCCGCGATTCTTTTGCTCGCCTCGTTCAGTCTGCTCAAAAACTTTATCCCGGGTGCATGGGCGGAGTCCGGGAAAAAAATTTCGCCGCGCAAAAAAAGGACGGCCGCAACCCTCCACGACCTGGTCGTGGTCAGGGGAGAGTCCCCCGGCGCCATAACCCAAAGGGCTGTTGAAGCCTTGGGGGGCATGAGCCGCTTCGTCCGCAAGGGCGACGTCGTCGTGATCAAGCCGAACATCGGGTGGGACCGCGCCCCTGAATACGCCGCCAATACCAATCCTGAGGTCGTAGCAAGCCTTATCCGGCTCTGCCGCGCGGCAGGAGCTAAAAGAGTGAAGGTCTTCGACAACACCTGCAACCAGGCTGCCCTGTGCTACAGCACAAGCGGAATAGCCGATGCGGTCTCAAAAGCCGGCGGCCGTATCTCGTACGTAAACAAGGAAAAATTCATTCCTGCCCTGTTTCCTGCCGGAAGCGCAATGGAGGAATGGCCGATTTATCTGGACGCTGTTGAATGCGACTGCTTTATAAACGTGCCGGTCGCGAAGCATCATTCCCTGGCGAAGCTCACCCTGTCCATGAAGAACCTCATGGGCGTCTGCGGCGGCAACCGCGGCATGATCCACTGGAACATGGAACAAAAGCTGGCCGAGCTCACAAAATTCATAAATCCGGACCTGACGGTCATTGACGCATACCGCATCCTTCTTCAACACGGGCCCACGGGAGGCAGTCTCGAAGATGTGAAGGCGGCAAAAACCGTTATCGCCGGAACGGATCCCGTTCTCGCGGATTCATACGCGGCCACCCTGTTCAGCATGAATCCACGGGACATCGGCTATATCCGCGTGGCCGAGAAACTCAAAATCGGGACCGCCGAGATTTCGAAGGCGAATATAAAAACAATCGTCATCTGATCAATGAGCGCACCGCCGAAAATCCTGTTACCGCTCCGCCGTTTGACGCAGATTGCGTCGGTCTTCATGCTCGTCTACATCATCTGGAATACACAATATCCCCTGTCCGGGTTCATCAATCCCCGGTTCTACTTTATGGTCGATCCCTTTGTCATGTACATGACCGCGATCGCGGAAAGGGTCTTCCTGCCCGGATTGATCTATTCCGCGCTTCTGGTCATCCTTACCGTAATCCTCGGGCGGGGTTTCTGCGGCTTTGTCTGCCCCTTGGGCGCGCTCCAGGACCTCCTGGGAATTGCGCGGTCGCGGGTTATGAAATTACTCCGCAAAAAAACAAGGGAAGCGGAGCCTCATGCCCTGCGGCATCTCAAATTCATTGTTCTCTTGTTTATCCTTACCGCCGCGCTGTTCGGCGTACAGCTCGCCTGGTTCTTTGATCCCGTCACCATTTTCGTGCGCTCCGTTGCATTTAACGTGCATCCGCTCATCAACAGGGCCGTTGATTCCGGTTTGTCCCGGCTTTCCGCCGCAACCGGGTATCCCGAAGCGCTCGAAACGCTCTATGACCGGCTCCGCGAAGGATTCCTGAGCCTTTCAGCGCCGGAATTCCCCCATACGAACATCATCCTGATCATCCTGGCGGTCATTCTTCTCCTCTCACTCGTAAAAAGAAGGTTCTGGTGCAGATACGTCTGCCCCCTGGGAGGCCTCCTTGCGCTGCCCGCGAGGCGCTCTCTCCTCAGGAGGGATGCACATGCGTGCGCGGGAAACTGCGGCGCGTGTAAAAATATTTGCAGAATGAACGCGATTCGCAGCGACAACACCTACCGTCCTGAGGAATGCATCCTCTGCCTCGACTGCATGGCCCTGTGCCCGACCGGGGCATCAACCTTCTCATTTAAAAAAATCCCCGGTAAAGCCGTGAAAAAGAAGGCATCCGGCGCGTTAATGTCGCGCGCCCGGTTTTTATCACTGACCGCCGGCATAATAGCTTCAGCAGCGGGATTCGCCGCAGCAGGGAAGCCGGTATCCCCAAAG